>VOFG01000547.1_pt1 | contig 146000 bp, 147 predicted proteins | sample 5384171 | NCBI WGS metagenome assembly VOFG01 (sample SAMN12384726, study PRJNA508395) | human gut metagenome | isolation source: healthy gut F | host: Homo sapiens
AATCCAACAATGTAGCCACATTGACTCCATTTCTTGAGGCAAACGGAAAGACCAAGGTGTTGTCTTCTATTGTGGTATACGGACGTAAGCGCGACATCGTCAACCAGCGTAACCATAAAGCTCCCGAAAACACTTATACCATTTTACGTCGTAAACAGCATCAGGAACAAAAAATAAACTATCTGGTACAAATGCCATTCGAAGCATGGATGCGCAATGCAAACATGAAACTGAATATAGACCTATGTGGTTGTTGTGACATCCTGGAGGAGAACAGCGGTGAATTAATCACCCAGTTGAACATTTTACCACTGAAAGTAAAACCTTCCATAGCCTATATCACTCCTAAAGCTGAAGACATAAAATATCGTGCAGTAGAAGGAAGCGCATTTCTGGATTTCCCAGTCAACAAAATCATCATCTATCCGGGTATCGTCGTAACACAAGTGAGTTGGCAAAAATACGTGCAACAATCGATACCGTGCGCAACGACAAATATACAACTCTTACCCGTATAAAGATTCACGGTTACGCTTCACCCGAAGGCAGCTACGCCAACAATACCCGTTTGGCAAAAGAATCGTACCCAGGCTCTTGTAGATTATGTGACCAGTTATTACAATTTCGATAAGAAGCTCATCACTTCGGAATATACCCCGGAGGACTGGAAAGGTTTCCGCAAATTTGTTTCCGCTTCATCAATAGAAAAAAGGAGGAAGTTCTTCGCTTGATAGATGATGAAAGCATAAACATTGATAAGAAGGAACGCGATATCGCTAATCTGGTTGGACCTCAGACATATCAATATATATTGGCAGAATGTTATCCTGCACTCCGTCATTCAGATTATACGGTCAATTATACAGTACGCGGTCTCAGTCTTGAAGAGTCTAAAGAGATAATTAATAAACGCCCGCAATTATTGAGTTTACAGGAAATCTACCGGATTGCAGAAAGTTGTGAACCGGGAAGCGAAGAATTCAACCATTCTTTCCAAGTAGCCGCTACAATGTTTCCGGATGATCCAATCGCCAACCTCAATGCCGGAGCAATGGAAATACAAAAAGGTGGTGATATGACAACCGCTAAGAGATATCTGGCTAAAGCTAATCCAAAAGCCGCAGAGACACAGAACAATCTAGGAATTATCGCTATGATAGAAGGAGACTTAGACACAGCCGAAAAATATTTCAATGCAGCTAAAGCTGCCGGTCTCATAAAGCAAGCAGACGCTAACTTGAAAAATTAAAAGAAGAAACAAAATTATCCCTTAGAATAACAAAAAACAATAACACAGACAAACAGTATTTGTTCCCCCTATGATTTATAATTAAAATTTTAACCCCAAATCAAGAAACGCACCACCTGAGAAGGCAGTGCGTTTTTCTTATCTATCAAGTAACGGCTCACATTATTTTCCTGGGGATTTAATATATTATTTCAGTTTGCCAATTTGAGGGGTTTATTTCAAAGTAGCCTTATCCGAAATATTAGTCTCCGCTACTACAGATCCGAACTTATCCAGCACGGTCACAAACCAGCTATTTGACTAATACACAGCGAAATACGTTTCATTAAATTCTCAAACAATTCTCACCGTTGTGAGAAAAAATACTCATCACTATGAGAAAATATTCTCACCTTGATAAGAATTAATTCTCACTAAGGTGAGAAAGTATTCTTGTAACGATGAGATCATCCACCTGTTCCACGTAACGCAGTCTACTATGAACACGGCAACAGCAGCAGTAAATCATTCAAAACAGAATGAAAAAGACACAAATCATTCCATCCCGCCTAAATAGTTGCAAAATTTATTCTATTGCGCAAAATAAGTTGAAGAAAACATATAATACAAACAGTGGAAAAAAAGAAAAGGAAAGGCGGTATAATATTCATCTCCTCAACAAATCATTCACAAAATGACTAATTCCCCCACCCTCAAAAGTGACATTTGAAAGATTGAAAAAATTCTCCTTGAAAATTGAAAAAAACACCAATCAACAGTTTTACATTTCTCCCGTAACTTTGCAATGTCGATAAGGAACAAAAGATTCCTTAAAACAAACAAAACAAAAATTTAGTAATAAACAAATAAAAGAAACATTGCCTATAAGAAACAAACAAAATCCCTCCAACTGGAAGTTAGTTATTTCACCTTATAATATATAAGGGCTTCCGATCAGAAAAAGAAATGATGTTTTTATAAAACAATCGGTCCCCCATCCTTTAGATGACTCTTTTTCCAAAAAAAAATCAGCATAACTACTAATAATATGTAGTGTGCAACTAAAGAAAAAAAAAAATTATAGCATCACACATTAAACTCAAAACAAAATGAAAGTTAGAAATTTATTATTAGCAGGTTTGGCAGCAGTTGCCATGACAGCTTGTAGCAACGAAAATGATGAAACCGTAGATAACGGTCAGGTGCAAAGGTACAGAAAACGCTTTAATACAATTAGGCATTTCATTATCCAGTAACAACTCGCGCAACAGAAGAGGGGCTGACTTCTGAGCAAACTTTTGAAACAGCTAAAGTTAATTAGTCAATGGAGATATACATATTATGAATATAAAGATTTCAGAATTGGCGAAAATGATAATACATTATATTTGAAAGAAATGGTATTCCTGTTTGTTGCCGGCTTTTAACCCGACATCAGCATTTACGTTATTTTAAACCTACAAGGAGAACCTACGACACCCTAGCAAGTATGACAGCAAGCGCTAATTACGTTGCACTTTAGACGGACTCAGGTTATGTTGCTAAACCCGGGGCATTCTTAATGAGTAATGAAAAGGGCGAAGAAAAACAGTAACTGTTAAAGCAGGAGAAGTGGCAACTGCCAGAATTAATGTTGAACGAGTGCAGCCGCCAAACTGGTAGAACAGTCAAAAAACTACTGCATTTGAAAACATTAGCTCCGGGAATATATGGTAAAAACTGAATATTACATTAAGACAATACTCATTCGTTAATTTGCAGCAAGATACTTATGTACTGGCAAATACGACCAATCGAATCAAACTTCTTCCAAGCATATGACGCAGCCAAAGCTACATTGGGACTACGTATCCAAAGATATTGTTGGTAATGTGCAAGAGTCAACCCCCGATGCAAATTAGTAACATCACATACTGTTTGGAAAACAAAGATGCACACAACACACAATGTTGTATACGAAGCTGTTGCAACATGGGGTGATGAAACAGAAGCTGCTACTTTCTATGTAACTTCAGAAAATGAAGTATATACAAGTTTTGAATCATTAGCCGCTAAATTCGGAAATATGCTTACTGCAAACGGCTTAACAGCTGAAAGCAAAGCTGCTGATTTCAGAGCAGCAGGAGTTCCTATCAAGATGTATGAAGATGGTAAATGCTACTACACTGCAGATATTTACACAAATACTGCAAGCAATAAAACAATCGTTAGAAACAACGTATATAAGCTGAATGTACAAGCATTACAAAATTAGGCGAACCGACTCCGACGATCCCAAGCTGACCCAGCAGTTGAATATAGAAGTCAAGGTTCTTCCTTGGACAATAAACTTGATAGACATCATTTTATAATTGCATCACATTTCCAAAATAAACTGGTTTGGGAAGGGTAACTTCCTTTCCAAACCAGTTCTCTTTATTGATATAATAAGGTAAACAAAACAGACTCGTTCCAAAAGCATAAAAACAAAGAAAATGAAACGAATACTGACCACCATACAAAAAAGAGTAAACAAGATACTGTTACTTGCAGTATTGGCTGGTGCAATGGCATCCTGCGACTCTGTCCTGGATTACAATGAAGGCGATTGCAGCATCAAATATTTGGTAAAAGTTCAAGTATGACTATAATATGGAGAAAGTAGACGCTTTCGCTCAAGAAGTAAGAACCGTCACACTTTATGCTTTTGACGACAATGGAAATATGGTATATTACAAAACAGACCAAGGAGAAATGCTGGCAGATGGTAATTATTCCATGAGCCTGGATTTTGATCCGGGAGAATACCATTTAATTGCATGGGCAGGATTAGACGACCAGTCGTTCGCAGTGCCTGTGTTATATCCACAAACATCTCAAATCACAGAATTAAAGGTAAAAACTCTGCGAGAAGAAGCCGTTCCTACACGTTCGGAAGATGAAAAGACAAATATATTGTTGAAAAGGAACTTTCTTCACTGTGGCACGGAGAAGTTAAAAAGGTGCTTTCACCCGAAACAGCAGAGAACGTATTACTGAAGTTTCTTTAGTGAAGAACACAAACAATATCCGCATTGTTGTAGCACAGGTAAATCAACACCCTGACCAGCCTGTCACCAGAGCATTAAAAAAGAAAATCTTAAGTATACAATATATGATGAAAACGGATACATGAACTATGACAACTCTTTGTTGCCGGACAACATGTTGACGTATAAACCATTTGCCACTGAACAAGAGTACATAACATCACGCGCTTTCACACAAGATACAGACAGCGAATATCCGGCAGCTATTGCAGAACCGAGTGTAGGACGACTCATGAAAGATAAAAACCGGAGCTGAATATCACCAATACAGAAACGGGAGAACAACTTATTAAAAATCTGGATATGATTAAATATCTGAATATGCTAAAACAAGAGCATTATAAAGATATGGAATTACAGGAATATCTGGATCGCGAAGACCGTTACAGTATGATATTCTTCGTTGACGAGAATATGGCACTAATCAATTCCGTCATACAAATAAACGGTTGGGTCATTCAGCTTAACGATTTCGAACTCTAAATAAACGAGATAATGAGACACCTCAAATTAACATATAATCTTCTAGTTGCTCTGATAGCTATTGCCGGTTTTTCAGGATGCTCACAAGATGAGTTCGTTGAAAGACAGGAGATGCAACCGCAAATTGAAGCTCAATTAATGCTATCTATCAGCATGCCACAAATAGGCACACGGGCAGTTGACGGAGAAAAAAACATTATCCGGTACGACAGAAGAAAGCAAGTGCCGTAAGCTCACATTGTTTATTATGGATACGAATGGTACCAACATTCAAGATAAAACAATCACCGGAGAAGATTTGGAAAATGAATTCCTATACTTTGTCGTAAATACATCTATTGGCAACAAAAAATATTCGTTGCAGCCAATATGACAGATACACAAATAGAATCGATCAAAGGCAGCTCCTGATCATAATCCGGAACAACTGATAAACAATATAGGAGACATCACTGAAGATAACAGTTTTTTAATGACCGGTCAGGCTGTTACTGAAGGCAGTAACAGTGAAATCATTAATATTGAAGAGCATAAAATGACACGAATCAAAGCAACTTTGACTCGTGTCATGTCCAAAGTATTGTTGACTTGCACTACAAAAAAGCGATACAGAATATGTAAACTTGACCAAAGATAACGGTTATATCAGATTGAGTGACGTACATTATATTTTAGAAACAACCAATAAGAAGTTTTTCCCGTTCAAAAAAGCGAACAATGAAGACCCGAACTTCCCGATGAGTACGACACTGGCAGCAAATTATGACGCTAACTTTTTACAGCCACCAACGTGACTGCTGGAGAAAATGCTGTAAAATATGATATTCAGCGAATAGAAGAAGATGACAAGCGATATACAGAAGGGATTTATTGTCTGGAAAATACAATAAACATAGATACTGAGAGTTCAAATGATTTCAGCGATGCTCAAAAAGTGGCAACCTACTTGAAAGTCGCCGCCAAGTTTACCCCCAAAAACATAGACGGAGAGACCAACTTGACCGAACAGGAAGCCAAAAACAGATTATCCGGTAACGGCACTTTCTATACCTGCAAAAAGGTCCCGACAAGTATGAAAGATATGTGTTACAGCAATATAAGTACCGGAATTGATTACTTGAGAGAGTCTGGGCTGACTGTTACCGTCAATGACTTTATCACTTACGAAGGTGGTTGGCAGTACTATGAAACATTTGTGAACTCACCGACAGATTTTAGCGTAGCGTCCGGGAATTATACGTAACAATTATTACATAATCAATGTTACTGCATTCAATACTCTGCAATCTGATAAACAATCGAAGTAAATACAACCATGATACCATGGGTTTAAAGGACGGACTACAATTGATGTTGAAACCGGAAATAATTAATAAAAGGAGTATAACTATGAGACTAATAAGACAACATAACATCATCAATGGATTGCTCCTGATAGCAGCAGTTAGCGTCAGCAGTTGCAATAGTATACTAGAAGACGACTCCTTGCCCGTTAGCAACAAAAACATAGAAATAAGTTTCACCCGTTCCAGTGAAAGCATGATCGGGCTCGATGATAATGGGACATTCAAGGTTGCATTTTTTCACAGGAGCAGACTATAATTATTATAACTCAACAGATAACTTGTCAGGAATTGATAACTACAAAGAAGATGCATATGACACAGCAATACCTTATCCAAACGGTACTACGGTATATGCAACAGGTTACGCCCAAGTGATCGTTTGACGGTATCCGATGATTATAAACAACTGGCTTTGAGTTCAACCATTTCGGCAGGAACCGTTGATGTGCTCGCCTCACAAACGGAAGAAGGAAATAAAAATAGTCCTTTTTCAAATAAATCACCATTAGAGTTCAAGCATCTGTTAACTAAAGTCACTTTCTACGCCAAACGTGACAAAAGATGCAGAGCAGTAAACTTGTACACGATGTAAAAAGTAACACTCGGCAAATCATATCTCATTAACAAATGGGAATATAATAAAGAGACCTATGTAGCTGCCGGAGCACAAGAAACTATTGAGAATGATTTAACATTACACGTTCCCGATCAATATTTGACTGACATCGATCAAGAATATACCATAGGCACTTGTTATCTAAATATGCCAGCCAACAATAACGGGCAACTCTCTTTTCAATCTGGAAGCAACAATAACCCCCGTAGGTTCAACAGATAACATTAAAACCAACTATGGAGAGATGAATGTACAACTACTGGAAGCTAATAATCAGACTCCGGTATCAATAGCACAGGCAGGAGAAGCTTATGAAGTGGTTATCAACTTCACCCAAGATTCATTTACGCTTACAGGTGTAAAAGCACCCTGGAAAGCAGGAGGATTAATCACAGTCCCCATTAACCCGACTAAACAATAAAAACATCCAAAACAACAATTAAGCCATGATGAGATATAATAACATAATCAACGGTTTGTTTGTGATTGCATCCATAACAGCATTCGCAGCATGTACAGAAGACACTTATGATAATAGTGCTGCAGAAGGGAATGGAGTTTTTCAATTCTCGGGCCTTCCAAGCATCTATACGAGAGCAGACGTATCCGCCGACGACGATCAGAAAAGCATTTGAGGCAGGTACAAAATACCAGTTATTCGCTGTCGAAAATGACAACTGGAATACTAATTATCTGCAGAAAACCCCAAGCAAGAACGCAAAGGGTACTGAAACAAATGAACACACTATATCATTCGACGGAAACAATAAATTCAATAATCATAGTTTAAACTTTTATGCAAGTAACTCTGAGTGATAAAGAGTATGTACCGAAATAAAATATAATACTGACAACAGCGCTCCCTTGTTATGTCTCTTATGAAAACGGGGCATTAACCGATGTGATGTGGGCGGGTAATCTTAAAAATCAAACCTACAAAACTCAGGAAAATTACAATTGAACTTTGAGCATACTTTATCCAAACTTCATATCTACGCACAAAAAATGAAGAATTAGCCAATTCCACCGTTGTTCTAAAAGAAGTAAAACTAATAGACTATTTATCCGGCGACTTAAGTCTTGCAACCGGAGAGTTCAGTAGCGCAACAGATACAAGAATTGATAATACAGACCACACACATTCTGTATACAAGAAAGAGATTGAAATTAATGAAGAAACAGCTAAAAATGAAATTTTTTTTCAGCAATGACATTCCTACCAGAGGAACAGACACTGACTCTCATGCTTTAGGACTGAAAGTAACAACGAAAGTGGATGACTACGAAAAAAGACAACTACATATCGTATTAAAGAAGTAGACGTAGAAAATACAACTGATAATAAAAAACCCCAAATACAAAGCATTCAAGTTTAAACCAAACTATGAATATGATATCGTACTGACCATGACTCAGACAACCATGGTAGTAACCGTAATTCCTCGTGTATACGACTGGATAGACGACAACTCGGATTACGAGGATACACAAATAGGTAGCTCGGTTACCTTCGGCAGTGTGACATGGATGGATAGAAACTTAGGAGCTACAAATGCCGATGCAACAAAAAGTATTCAAAGCTGGGAAGCTTCGCGGGGATTCTACTACCAATTCGGGCGTAGTATTCCTTATTACTTGAATGGCAGCTGCTTGATCCTAAAGAAGAGATCCGACCAACGCTGTTCCTAATTGTAATGGTGCAAATAAAACTAGTTATAATAAACCTAGTGCTAAACCTTTTCCATACGTTCCCGGGTATTATTACGATGCACAACGTACTAATCAAAGCTACGGCTATAGTGATTGCGCGCAGGATCGGGAGAAACAAGGTATTTAAATTCAGTTCTTCAGCAAATGAATACTATAGTAGAGATTGGGCTTCTGATCATAATGTAAGTGCCACATATTGGGATAACCCAGTAAATCAGCCTTGTCCGAAAGGTTGGAGACTACCTACTAAAGATGAATTTTTTATCAATTGTTCCAAGCAGCCAAGATGGGAGATATAACTTTTTAAATCATAGTGGAACTTACAGTACAACCGTAAATTATGATGTTCATAATGAGAAAGCAGTATATGTAGGGAGTTCCTTCCTCCACAGAAAAGGTTACCATCTACGCAATCAAACGCCAAGGAACACCCAATGCTTACCGAGTACGTTGGCAAATTAAACGTAGGAAATACATCAATTGATAAAGATAAATGTGACACGGGAGGCGATGCACAAGGATATCGTTCAGTACTTGTTATTTCGCGTTATCCTGCGGACAAAAATAGTACACTGACAAAAAGAGAATTACAACAAGGATTATACAGATTGGGATAATCCGGTAGAAACACTCATGCTACCAATTAGCGGATATATACATGTAGACGGAAACGGAGCAGCTCTGATATATGCCGGAAGTGAAGCGATTTATCATACATCTACAGCAAATACAAGAGATAATAAATCATGGAGTTTCCGCATAAAGTTTAGTGGTGATGAATCCCATAGATATCTATATACGTGGGATCAAGAACGGCGTGGTTATGGTTGTTCCGTACGTTGTGTACGTGATAAAAAATGTGAATTAAGAACAAAACAAATAAAAGAGATATGAAAGCAAGGAATTATATACAACAGCTAATGCTTCTTCTCATACCGGTTGGGTTACTAACAGCCTGTACGTCCGATGAAGAGGAGGATCCCTGCCGAATGAAGGCAAAGTACCGGTAACAGTACAATTAGGAGGTCAGTATGCCATTATGTCCGGAAAGATGCACCCGAAAGCAACACCCGTGCTACCAATAACTCAGCATTAAACGGAGTTAAGATTCTGAACCTTTCAGAAGGTAGTACATTATGGCTTTTCGCAAAAGGCGCTACAACTACGCAAACACAAGGCTATGTTGTAAAGACCGGAGATGGTGGTGTCCAATCACTTTATCCTTGTTCTCAATTTGATGAAAATGGGAATTATAAGGAAGAGGATGTAAGCAAGACTCCATTATTCTTAAATCCGGGTACATATACATTTAGTGCTATTTCACCAGCGAAGGCATCCTATAAAGATGGCACATGCATGATTAAAAACGGAGAATATGTGATAGCGACCAATAATGCTTGGACACAAACTGAATCTACTACTTGTCAGGTTTCTGGTAATGAAGGAGTTATTCTTCTAAATCCACTGATGCAAGTAACTTCCCGCATGAAGTTCTTAATTAAGGGGACTGATAAAATAGCTCATTTATCTATCATGCAGGCGGGTGTTGAAATAGACGGTATACAAATAGATCCTACCACGGAAATAACTATACCGTAGGAGACAATATGCTGTCTAAATTAGGAGATAAATACAATCGAATTTATGTTCCGGCCAAAAGTTTTATCACTACATCTGAAGGAATCCTGCAAGGAGAAACGGGTATCTTGCCTACAGATTGCCGTTCTACCCCGGTAATAGTTATTATGAATGTATTGGTAAATGACGTCCCCACACAATTTACCTATTCTATTGTAGGCAAACAGTTCCTACCGGGATATTCATACAATTACACCGTAACACTTGATATAAAAGACGGCATTACAGTGGCCAACTGGCAGGAGTCTTCCTGGACAGCTGACATAGATCCCGATAAATAAACATAGGAGAAGAAAATCATGAAACGAAACGCAATATATACTTTAATAGCTTGTCTGTTTTTAGCAGCCTGCTCATCCGAAGAGGAATGGATGATATCCGACGATCAAACTCCGGCGATTGAACTTGGAGAAGACCAGATCGCCGTACAACTCAATTTACAGACTACGGATTTCACAGTAGAAGAAACACGTTCTGCCAACCCGATAGATTTACAAATCGAAAATCCGATGTACAATCTATGGTTATTGCACTATAATGAAGAAGGGGGATTAGTAGAAAGCGATACAGAATATATTCATTTGAATGATAAAGGAGAATTAGCAACTGATTATACTGCAAGATTAACGCTTACTGATAGTAACAAAGGAACACTTTGTTTAATAGCCAATCTTGAAGGAACAGTTGGTGGTAACAATCCTTCAACTGCCTCTGTCCCAAATAATGACAACAGAGCATGGCCAAAGACACTGCAACTATTACAGAAAGAACTTTTAACGTTGCCTATCAACCGAAATGCAACAGATGCCAAATTGGGTTTACCGTCCAAGATGTTTATGTATGGTTTCTATCAAGGTACATTAAGTACTTCACATCCGGTTAATATCACATTGGGACGTATGGCGGCTCGTTTGGATATTGTAATTAAAGCAGCAGATAGTGAAAGTACATTAAGCAATCTTCGATTACAACTAAAGAATGCAGTCATTAAAAGTCATTATTCACCCATGAAGATAGGTAGTGAGGAAAATATTTATGTAGATTTTCCCGAAGATAATACTTTTAAAGATAAAAGAAGTGACTAGCTCATCCCCAATCACTTGTTACTATTTTACAGGAGAAAATATCACACCGGAAAGCGGAAAAGAGACAGTACTTATTGTAAAAGCTGATAAGGTTACTACTGTAACAGAAGAAATAGAAAAAACAATTCAAGTTACTGTGAAATGTGATGAGAGCGATAGAGGCGCTATAAAATGCACAGTTAAGTCTAATCCAGACCCCTCGCAGACAATATGGTGGTTTCATTGATTATGATTCAGGAAAGGAATACATAGCTCGTAGAGGATCCCCGTCTACTACAAGTGGGTAGATCGCACAATCACAGAAAAAAAAGTAGAAAAAGACTAGATACACAAACTGAGTGATGATTATTCTCTTTACCGCAACAACAACTATACCTTTAATATCAACTTAAAATAATACTTAATACACCATATTATGACACCGAAAGACATCCTACAACTAGAATCAACAGATATACGCCAAGCGTATCTGTTTGAAGAAAACGGGCACTGGTATGCATACGAACATTCAGCCAACCGGATAGAGAAATTCGTGAAGGGTTTTGTAGACTTTAAACACAAAGTGCAAGATGTCTGCGGTAGAATAAAAATAGAGATCGATCTCAACGTCCTGGAAAAATGCTCCGTTACGCTGTGTGAAGACTCACTGCTTATACTCGACTGTCCTACGGCATAGAAGCCGTCAAAGAGTATAAGCTTCATAACTAGATATAAAAGAATTACACAGAAATTGTTTGTTTTGTTTGTGTTCCTCAGTCCACTCAGAGGCAGCTTGTGAAAGTAGCGCTGAGTGGGTGGGGATTTTTTTTATGAATTATCTTTGTTTATCTCCCATAAAACCCGTATATTTGAGGTATTATAACTAGAGACTTTATATTAATACAGAATTACTATGAGCCATACCTTTTTTTCTCATTATCGCTCTTGTCACAACGGGAATCTTTCTCATCCAATTCGTATTATCTATCTTTTTCGGAGATCTGGATGCAGATGTAGACGTAGATACTGACATCAGCAGTGTGGTTTCCTTTAAAGGACTTACCCACTTCGGAATCGGATTCGGCTGGTATATGTATCTGGCGGGAAACACGGAAATCCAAAGTTACGTTGTCGGTATTCTGGTAGGGTTATTCTTTGTTTTTGCCGCCTGGTTTCTGTATAAGAAAGCCTACCAACTGCAACAAGTCAACCGCACGGAACAGACAGACCAGCTTGTGGGACGTGAATGTACCATCTATTTCAAACAAAGCGACAGCAAATACACTGTACAAACCAACCGTGACGGAGCAATGCGCGAAGTAGACGTCATCTCCGAATCGGGAAAAGCTTATCAAACCGGAGACCGTACCGTTATCACCAGATATCAGGACGGAACATTGTATATTCAATAATTATTCTAAATACACAAATTTATGACACAAGAAATTCTAATCATGGTCGCTATATTAGTGGCGGTCATCTTACTCACTTTTATCGGTATCCTTTCACGCTACCGCAAATGTAAGAGTGACGAAGTCCTCGTTGTATATGGTAAGACGGGAGGAGAAAAGAAATCTGCTAAATTATACCACGGTGGTGCCGCATTCGTCTGGCCGATTATCCAAGGCTACGAATTTCTGTCAATGAAGCCGATGCAGATCGACTGCAAACTGACAGGCGCTCTTTCCGCACAGAATATACGTGTCGATGTACCGACTACAATCACTGTTGCTATCAGCACCGATGCCGAAGTCATGCAAAACGCCGCCGAACGTATGCTGGGATTGACCATGGACGACAAACAGAATCTGATTACAGATGTCGTTTACGGTCAGATGCGTCTGGTCATAGCCGACATGACAATCGAAGAACTGAACTCCGACCGCGATAAATTCCTTTCTAAAGTAAAAGACAATATCGACACGGAACTCCGCAAATTCGGTTTGTATCTGATGAATATCAACATCAGTGATATCCGCGATGCTGCCAACTACATCGTGAACCTGGGTAAGGAAGCCGAGAGCAAGGCCCAGAACGAAGCACAAGCTAATATCGAAGAACAGGAAAAACTCGGTGCTATCAAAATCGCGACTCAAATCAAGGAACGTGAAACGAAGGTTGCAGAAACCCGCAAAGACCAGGATATCGCCATTGCAGAAACCAAGAAATTGCAGGAGATATCTGTTGCCAATGCAGACAAGGACAGAATTTCCCAAGTAGCGATTGCCAACGCAGAGAAAGAAGCGCAGGTTGCCAAAGCCGAAGCGGAGAAAAACATCCGCATCGAACAGGCAAATACCGAAAAGGAAAGCCGCATCGCCGAACTGAACTCCGACATGGAAATCAAACAAGCAGAAGCCGGTAAGAAGGCTGCTATCGGACGAAATGAAGCACAAAAGGAAGTCGCTCTCTCAAACTCCGAACTAGCCGTGACACAAGCCAACGCTGACAAACAAGCCGGTGAAGCTGCTGCCAGATCGGAAGCTGCCGTACAAGCTGCCCGCGAAATTGCTCAGAAAGAAGTGGAAGAAGCGAAAGCCAAAAAAGTGGAATCTTCACTGAAAGCAGAAAAAATTGTTCCTGCCGAAATTGCCCGGCAAGAAGCTATCCTGCAGGCGAATGCTATCGCAGAGAAGATTACCCGCGAAGCAGAGGCCCGCGCAAAAGCGACTCTGGCACAGGCGGAAGCGGAAGCCAGAGCAATCCAGTTAAAATTGGAAGCAGAAGCGGAAGGTAAGAAAAAGTCATTGCTCGCCGAAGCAGAAGGTTTCGAAGCAATGGTAAGAGCAGCCGAATCAAATCCGGCTATCGCTATCCAATACAAGATGGTAGACCAGTGGAAGGAAATTGCCGGCGAACAGGTGAAGGCATTACAAACGTTCTTTCCCTGATTTGAACGATGCACATCTCAAAGTCGCTAAAAAGATAGGTATCCGTCCATTGGCAGACCGGGAGGCAGCGGAAGCTATGAAAGAAAAGCTGACTCATATCACTGATAATGATTTCTATACAGTAGATTCATTAACGCACTCCATCCCCTACCTCGTTCCACGTGCCAGCGCATTGCTCGATACAATCGGCTCCAATTTTCTTGATTCATTGGCTGCCAAAGGTTTGAATCCCAATCAGGTAATCATCACTTCCGTATTGCGCACCGAAAACGATGTGAAACGCCTCCGCCGTCGCAACGGAAATGCTTCCGCCAACTCGGCACATTGCTTTGGAGCAACCTTTGACGTCAGTTGGAAACGTTTTAAAAAGGTGGAAGATAAAGACGGTCGCCCTATGCAGGACGTGAGTGCCGACACACTGAAACTTGTCTTGTCCGAGGTTTTAAGAGACCTGCGACAAGCTGAAAAATGCTACATCAAATATGAATTGAAGCAAGGATGTTTCCATATCACCGCCCGATAAATACCTTTTTCAAAATCTTTGACCAGCATATCATAAAACCTTCAAGGTTAATTTTGCGTTAAGATGAAAAACAGCTATCTTTGTACGAATCCAACGCTAAAAAAAGCAGATTATGAGCAAGCTATATCCTATCGGCATACAGAATTTTGAAAGTCTCCGTAACGATGGTTATCTCTATGTAGATAAAACCAGACTCATTTACCAATTAGTAAAAACCGGTCGTTACTATTTTCTTAGCCGTCCCCGCCGTTTTGGAAAAAGTCTGCTGATATCTACCCTTGAAGCATATTATCAGGGGAAAAAAAGAACTTTTCGAAGGATTGGCTATTGCACAACTGGAAAAAGACTGGATCAAACATCCTATTCTACATATAGATCTTAACACCGAGAAATACGATACACTGGAAAGTCTGGAAAGTATCTTAAACTTCACACTCGAAAAGTGGGAACGATTGTATGGCACTGCTTCATCAGAAACAACCTTTGCATTGCGTTTCCGAGGCATCATCCAACGAGCCAATGAGCAAACGGGACAACGTGTCGTCATTCTTATTGACGAATACGATAAACCGATGTTGCAAGCGATAGGTAATGAAGAACTTCAGCAAAAGTTTCGTAATATAATGAAAGCCTTTCTATAGTGTATTGAAGACAATGGACGGCTACATCAAATTTGCTCTCTTGACAGGTGTCACCAAATTCGGAAAAGTCAGTGTATTCAGCGATCTGAACAATCTGATTGATATTTCAATGGATGAACAGTACGTGGAACTCTGCGGCATCACAGAGAAAGAAATCCACGACAATATGGAAGAAGACTTGCATATCTTGGCTGATAAGCAAAAAATGACTTATGAGGAGGTATGCTCCGAACTGAAAGAATGTTATGATGGTTATCATTTCGTAGAAAACTCCATAGGAATATACAACCCATTCAGTTTGCTCAACACATTCTATAAGATGAAATTCGGTAGTTACTGGTTTGAGACCGGTACCCCGACTTATTTGGTAGAATTACTAAAGAAATCCAATTACAATCTCCAACGTATCACGCATGAAGAAACGGATGCAGATGTACTGAACAGCATTGATTCGACGTCCCGAAATCCTATTCCGGTCATCTATCAAAGTGGATATCTTACTATCAAAGGATTCGACAAAGAGTTTGGAACTTATCGCCTGGGATTTCCCAATCGGGAAGTAGAAGAAGGTTTTGTTAAATATCTTCTTCCATTCTACACAAACATAGATGCTATCGAGTCACCATTCCAAATTCGTAAATTCGTAGCCGAAGTACGAAGTGGTGATTATAACGCCTTTTTCCGCCGCCTGCAAAGTTTCTTTGCCGATACACCTTACGAATTGGTACGCGATTTGGAACTACATTATCAAAATGTACTCTTCATCGTATTTAAACTCATCGGATTCTATGTAAAAGCCGAGTATCATACCTCACAAGGACGCATTGATCTCGTCCTGCAAACCGATCATTTCATCTATGTAATGGAATTCAAGCTGGAGGGAACCGCCGAAGAAGCTCTGCAACAAATCAATGACAAACATTATGCACAAGCATTTGCTGCCGACAAGCGACAAATATTTAAAATAGGCATTAATTTCAGCAATGAAACAAGAAACATCGAAAAGTGGATAGTAGAAGATTTGCAGTAAAATTCATCTCCAAACAATCAGAGAATCCAAAACGTTTGATTAAATTTGCAGAAATTTTTCTTTAATACAACTTAATGATAGAGAAGCTGATTGTTCTTGAGGACATTGATCCGGTTATTTTTTACGGTGTAAACAACGCCAACATACAGTTAATTAAAGCTTTATATCCAAAGCTACGCATAGTTGCCCGAGGCAATGTCATCAAAGTGCTGGGCGACGAGGAGGAAATGTGTGCCTTCGAGGAAAATATCACCAAACTTGAGAAGTACTGCGCCGAATATAATTCACTGAAAGAAGAAGTCATCATTGACATTATAAAAGGAAATGCTCCGCAAGCGGAACAGACAGGAAACGTGATTGTGTTCAGCGTCACGGGCAAGCCTATCATCCCCCGAAGCGAAAACCAGTTGAAACTGGTAGAAGGATTCGCCAAGAATGATATGGTATTCGCCATCGGCCCGGCAGGTTCGGGAAAGACATATACCGCTATTGCCCTTGCCGTGCGTGCATTGAAAAACAAAGAAATCAAAAAAATCATTCTTAGCCGCCCCGCCGTAGAAGCCGGAGAAAAACTTGGTTTCCTGCCCGGCGACATGAAAGATAAGATCGATCCATACCTACAACCTTTACTACGACGCTCTGCAAGATATGATACCCGCCGCCAAGTTAAAGGAATACATGGAGCTGAACATTATACAGATTGCTCCGTTAGCCTTTATGCGCGGACGCACGCTGAATGATGCAGTCGTGATCCTGGATGAAGCGCAAAATACTACTGCACAACAAATCAAAATGTTCCTTACCCGCATGGGGATGAATACCAAGATGATTGTGACGGGAGATATGACACAGATCGACCTCCCCGCCTCACAAACATCGGGATTGGTACAGGCTCTCCGTATCCTGAAAGGGGTGAAAGGCATCAGTTTTGTTGAACTGAATAAGAAAGATATTGTACGCCATAAACTGGTGGAACGTATCGTGGATGCTTACGAAAAATTCGACAAAGAAGCGAAAGCCGAACGGGAGAAACGGAAAAACGAGCAACTCGTCATCAACGGGAACGCCCGGTGAAACTGGCAAAAGACTAATCGTCTTTCAGATTCGGAATCCTATTGCGACTTGTTATTTGTAACTTGTAATTTGTAATTATAGATAAAACAATGAAAGCATTAACAAAAACAGATTTCAACTTTCCGGGACAGAAAAGCGTGTACCACGGAAAAGTGCGCGATGTGTACAACATCAACGGCGAAAAACTCGTCATGGTAGCAACCGACCGTATTTCGGCCTTTGACGTAGTACTGCCTGAAGGTATTCCTTACAAAGGACAAATGCTGAACCAGATTGCAGCTAAATTCCTCGATGCCACTACTGACATCTGTCCGAACTGGAAACTGGCTACTCCGGACCCCATGGTAACGGTGGGTGTGTTGTGTGAAGGTTTTCCAGTGGAAATGATTGTACGTGGTTACCTGTGCGGTAGCGCATGGCGGGCTTACAAAAGCGGTGTACGCGAGATTTGCGGCGTAAAATTGCCGGACGGAATGCGCGAAAACCAAAAATTCCCCGAACCGATCGTCACTCCGACTACGAAAGCAGAAATGGGATTGCACGACGAAGACATCTCCAAAGAAGAAATCCTGAAACAGGGACTGGCTACTCCGGAAGAATATGAGGTTCTCGAAAAATACACATTAGCTCTCTTCAAACGCGGAACTGAAATCGCAGCAGAACGCGGACTGATTCTCGTAGATACTAAATACGAATTCGGCAAGCACAACGGCACAATTTACCTTATGGACGAAATCCACACTCCAGACTCAAGCCGTTATTTCTACGCTGAAGGTTACCAGGAACGTTTCGAAAAAGGCGAACCGCAGAAACAACTTTCTAAAGAATTCGTTCGCGAATGGTTGATGGAAAACGGCTTCCAGGGCAAAGACGGTCAGAAAGTGCCGGAAATGACTCCGGCTATCGTACAAAGCATCAGCGACCGTTACATCGAATTGTTCGAAAACATCACCGGTGAGAAATTTGTGAAAGAAGATACCACCAACATCGCTGAACGTATATTCAAAAACGTTGAAACGTTCTTGAATCGTTGATAGTCAACAAATGACAGATAATAAATGATAGTTGACAGATAATGAATGACAGTTCGTATGCAATTCATTGCATATAACCTCAACCCTATTATCCACCAACTATCATTTATCAACTATCATTTTCTAACTATCATTTATCAACTATCAATTAAAAAGAATGGACTACCCACAACAACATATCAAGCCTTACGACGAAGAAGGGAAAAAAGACCGAGCAAGTGGAACGAATGTTCGACAACATCGCGCATGCATACGATAAGCTGAACCATACCTTATCTTTAGGTATCGACCGCAGCTGGCGCAAAAAAGCGATTGCCTGGTTACGCCCTTTCCAACCGCAGCGTATGATGGATGTAGCTACCGGCACAGGAGATTTTGCTATCCTCGCCTGTCGTAAACTGCAACCTGCCGAACTGATCGGGACGGACATCTCGGAAGGCATGATGAATGTGGGACGTGAAAAAGTAAAAAAGGAAGGACTGTCGGACAAGATCTCTTTTGCCCGGGAGGACTGTACTTCACTCTCTTTTGCCGACAATGATTTTGACGCCATCACCGTAGCTTTCGGTATCCGCAATTTCGAAGACCTCGACAAAGGACTCTCCGAAATGTGCCGTGTATTGAAACCGGGCGGTCATCTTGTGATTTTGGAACTTACCACTCCGGACCGTTTCCCGATGAAACAATTGTTTTCCATCTACTCAAAAGTCGTCATTCCATTATTGGGCAAACTGCTCTCCAAAGATAACAGTGCCTACCGCTATCTGCCGGATACCATCAAAGTATTTCCTCAAGGGGAAGTGATGAAAGGAGTCATCGCCCGAGCCGGATTTAGCGAAGTCAACTTCAAACGGCTGACCTTTGGCATCTGCACTCTTTATACCGCAACAAAATAACCTAATAATGTAACCTTATGAAAACAACAAAATCAATTGGACTATTTCTACTCTGCATTTTTGTTGTATCAATTTCACCTCTTGTGATCCGGCAAACAATGGAGGAGATGACCTAATATGGGATTTTGCTCCCATAGTTCTTTACATTTCAGTACAGGATGCTCAAGGCAATGACTTACTGAATCCACTCACCAAAGGCTCTATTGCCAATCAAGGAATAAAAGCGATCTACAAAGGGGAGACTTACGAAAAAGATGCTCCGCTAAACGAACGCACCAGAGCTTATATGGCCTATTTCACAGGTCTGCAAACAGAAATAAGCAAAGACGGAAAATATTATCTGACTTTCGGAGAATTCAATGGCGATCATACATTCGACAATGAGAAAGTAGAAATAGACTGGAATGACGGAAAAGAACCATCTGTCATCACTTTTTCCAGTAAACTGACCTGGAAATCAAAGAAAGAACCCGTATTCGACCGGAAATTCTGCCTGAACGGACAAGAAATTGACCAGAAACAAGGTTTCGTAATTACCAGAACTCCCTCTCAATCTGAACAGAAATTCGATATCGTTGCCGTAGAATATGGCATAGATGTAGAAACGGACGAAATTAAAGAAAAAATAAAAGCCGATTTAGAGAGTAAATCTCCCTATACCAATGGAGAATCATACAGTATATCTATTCAGAAAAAGAACTCCGGTACATATACATTACTCAACTCTGATGGCCTTTCTATAACAGAAAAAGAATTCGCAATTGAAGAAGCAGAAGCTCACGGTATATATGGAATAACGACTGAAATAGCCAAAACTTGCAGACTTATTCCTCCTGACGACCAAATATACAACCATATAAAATTGAAATTAGGCATTGACGGCGAGAAGTCATCTAACACTTTCAATATCTTTATCGGCCGCCCTTATAATTTCTGGATATACGAAGATTTGACGGAATACTATAAAGACAAATACCCTGACGGTAAAGTAAAAGAAATAGTACGTCTTCTAAAAAAGTAAACCCAATAACCCAACTAAGCAATAAATGATTATGGAAAAATATGGTTTAATCGGCTATCCTCTGCGACATTCATTTTCTATCGGATACTTTAATGAGAAGTTCAAATCCGAAGGTATCAATGCAGAGTATGTGAATTTCGAGATTCCCAGTATCAATAACTTCATGGAAGTGATCGAAGAGAATCCCAACCTGTGCGGGCTCAATGTCACCATCCCTTACAAAGAACAAGTGATTCCTTTTCTGGATGAACTCGATCGTGACACCGCAAAGATAGGCGCAGTCAATGTAATTAAAATCATTCGCCAGCCAAAAGGAAAAGTCAAATTGGTGGGTTACAACTCCGATATCATTGGATTCACTCAATCTATCCAGCCCTTATTGCAGCCTCATCACCAAAAAGCATTGATTCTGGGTACCGGCGGAGCTTCCAAAGCCGTCTACCACGGGCTGAAAAACCTGGGTATTGAAAGTATATTCGTATCACGCACCCACAAAGCCGATGATATGCTGACTTATGAGGAACTGACTCCCGAAATTATGGCAGAATACACAGTCATTGTCAATTGTACCCCCGTAGGAATGTTTCCTAAGGTAGATTTCTGCCCTAATATTCCTTATGAGCTACTGACTCCAAACCATTTGCTCTACGATTTGTTATATAATCCGAATGTTACGCTGTTCATGAAAAAAGGAGAAGCACAAGGGGCTGTTGTGAAAAACGGTCTGGAAATGCTGCTGCTCCAGGCATTTGCCGCATGGGAGATATGGCATAAATAAGGATTAGAGAGAGTTTTTATGAGGAGAAAAGTTGTATATAGCATCATTATTATCATGCTGGCATTGACCGGCTGCACCATCGGAGGAAGTTTTTATATGTTAAACTTTTCATTGACTCCGAATGCCAAGATTTTGTCTAAAGATGCTGACTCTTATCCCTTCATGTATAGAAACTACCCTTTCCTACGTCCATGGGTGGACAGCCTGAAACAAGTGGATGCACTGAAAGATACATTCATCATCAATCCGCATGGAATACAACTTCATGCGTATTATGTTGCTGCTCCCCAACCCACCAGTAAGACAGCAGTCATTGTGCATGGACATACAGATAATGCTATCCGTATGTTTATGATTGGTTATCTGTATAATCGAGATTTAGGATATAACATATTACTTCCCGACCTGCAACATCAGGGAGAAAGTGAAGGCCCTGCCATTCAAATGGGCTGGAAAGACCGTTGGGACGTGTTGCAATGGATGAACATCGCCAATGAAATCTTCGGAGACAGCACGCAAATGGTTGTACACGGAATTTCAATGGGAGGTGCCACCACCATGATGGTATCTGGTGAGGAACAAAAGCCATTTGTCAAATGCTTTGTAGAAGATTGCGGTTACACCAGTGTATGGGATGAATTCTCACACGAGTTAAAACAAGTTTCCATCTTCCCTCCTTTTCCACTCATGTACACCACAAGCTGGCTTTGCGAGAAGAAATATGGATGGAATTTCAAAGAAGCTTCTTCACTGAAACAGGTAGCCAAATCACAACTTCCAATGTTATTTATCCACGGGGACAAAGACACGTATGTGCCTACCTGGATGGTATACCCGCTTTACGAAGCCAAACCGGAGCCCAAGGAACTATGGATTGTGCCGGGAGCCGCTCATGCCGTTTCATACCAAGAGAATAAACAGGAGTACACCGACCGAGTCCGTGCATTCGTCGGACGATACATCCATTAAACCTATTATAACAAGGAGTTTTAGATTCATAACAGAAAAAGTTTCTATATTTGCAAAGATAAAACAAGCGTTATGAAATCAATATTAACTTTTATACTAGCAACTTTTCTTCTGTTCCCACTACAAGCTCAAGAGAAAGTATACACGGTGGACAACCTTCCGAAAGTTCACCTGCAAAACAAAATGCAATATGTTTGCAACCCGGCAGGCATACTTTCACAGGCAGCTTGTGACAGTATAGACTCCATGCTTTATGCCTTGGAACAACAAACAGGAATTGAAACGGTGGTTGCCGTAGTTCCATCAATCGGAGAAGAAGATTGTTTCGACTTCTGTCATCAGCTGCTTAATAAATGGGGTGTAGGGAAGAAAGATAAAAATAACGGATTGGTTATTTTGTTGGTTACGGATCAACGTTGTATCCAGTTTTATACCGGTTATGGTTTGGAAGGAGTGCTCCCCGATGCGATCTGTAAAAGGATTCAAACCAGATATATGATTTCTTACCTCAAAGATGGAAATTGGGATGCAGGAATGGTGGCTGGTCTAAAAGCGACTTGCCAGCGGCTCGACGGTTCGATGGAAAATGATGCTCTCTCCGATTCGAATGACGGTGGTTCTTTTGATTTTATTCTTGCTATCCTTTGTTTTATCGCCATTGGCGGAGGTCTTGCTTTCTTTTCGGCACGCAGACAAAGTCGCTGTCCGAATTGCGGTAAACATCAATTGCAGAGAACAGGAAGTGCTGTCGTATCCCGAATTAACGGGGTGAAAACCGAGGATGTCACCTATACATGTAGAAACTGCGGACATACCATCATACGTCGCCAGCAAAGTTATGATAATGATTACCATCACCGGGGCGGCGGCGGAGGCGGTCCGTTCATTGGAGGCTTCGGCGGAGGCAGAGGTGGTTTCGGAGGCGGAGGCGGTTTCGGTGGAGGCGGTTTCGGTGGAGGCAGCTTTGGCGGAGGAATGGGCGGAGGCGGTGGTGCCGGTTCTCGTTTCTAAAGAAAATAAGTAGAAAACAAATTATCAAATTCAATAAAAACAAGAAACATGAAGAAGTCAATTATTATCATCTTAGCCGTTGTGGCTATCCTTGTCATATGGGCAATAAGTGTATATAACGGTCTGGTTACTATAGACGAGAATGTAAGTGGTCAATGGGCAAATGTAGAGACTCAATACCAACGCCGTGCCGACTTGATACCTAACTTGGTAAATACCGTGAAAGGATATGCGACACATGAAAAGGAAACATTGGAAGGAGTTGTTGCCGCACGTAGCCAGGCAACTCAAATTAAAGTGGACGCTGCCGATCTGACACCAGAAAAGTTGGCGCAATACCAAAAGGCACAAGGTGCTGTAACATCAGCATTGGGCAAGTTATTAGCTATTACCGAGAATTATCCGGACTTAAAAGCTAATCAAAACTTCCTTGAATTACAGGCACAGCTGGAAGGTACCGAAAACCGTATCAATGTAGCCCGCAAAAACTTCAATGATGCTGCACAAGCTTACAACACCAATATCCGCCGTTTCCCGAAAAATATCTTTGCAGGGATGTTCGGATTCGACAAGAAAGCATACTTTGAAGCGGAAGAAGGAAGCGAAAAAGCTCCGAAAGTAGAGTTCTAAAAAGAGGCTAAATCGATCTTTATATTTTACATTTAGAGATACTTAGCAATATAAATAAATCTTTAGCAGGTGGGAAAAGAAGAAACTTTCCCACTATTTTTATTTATATCCATCTCACATTTTACAAAAGATGGCCCAGATAAGCATGGTTTTCTAATAGAAAAGTACATTTATTTTCCATTTAATCACAAATGTCATTTTACAGCATTAAATCATTATATTCGTGATGCAATCTTAAAGCATTCGCTTGGAAATAATCAAGTATCTGTTTCAATAGAGAATCAATTAATTATCAAATTTTCAACAACTATTTTAAGTACTAATATCGAACACTACTTTATGTCGTCTTTTTTTTTTTCACAAAATATTTCTTTGTTATTCTTTATTCCACTCAAAAAAGAGTATATTCGCACTATAAATCAGAGGTCACATTTTAGTAAATACAATATAACATGAAATACAAATACGATGTTTTTATAAGCTATTCACGCAGAGATTACGTTGATGAAAGCTACAATGTAATACCTGGTAATGCCATAGCGGAAATCCAAAATGTATTCGATGAAAATGGTATTACCTACTGGTTCGATAAAGACGGAATTTACAGTGGACAAGAGTTCATTGAAATTATCACAGGCGCAATAGCTGAATCTAAGATGCTCATATTCATATCCTCCAAACATTCGAACGAATCGATGTGGACTGCAGGAGAAATATTCGAAGCCTTGGACGGAGAAAAAGCAATTATCCCTGTAAAAATTGATAATAGCCAGTATAATAAGAAGTTTAAACTTCTGATACGACCATTAGATTATATTGATTATCTGGAAAATCCCAAAAACGCATTAAAAGATCTACTCCGTGCCATTAATAAAGTCAAAGAAGATATTGCTCAAAAACAGCGGGAAGAAGAAAAGTTTAGAGAAGAGAGAGAGGCTAAAGCAAAGAAAGAAAAAATAAAAAAAGAAATCAGTGTTTTGGCAAAAGACTGCCAACGTTTGACTTTGCAACAAATAGATGTAGTCAACCAAATATTTGAAAAACAAATATATATAGGAAATACAACCAAGATATGTCCTATATGTGACAAGGAAGTATCAATATCTTCTAATTTTTGTAACAGATGTGGTTGGACTTTCCCTATATTATACTGTATTGATGAAAACAACACTTATCCTTTGGATGAAGAACAATTATCCATAGCTCGAACCAATTGGTGTAGTATAATAAAAAACAATTTAGAGCCCGAAAAACAACCTCTGAAGAGTTCCCCCTTACAAGCTACCGAAGAACATAAAAGTATGACCGATAATAAATATGCTCTACAAAATGCTATGGATGAAATAGAGACATTACGAAAATATCTCCTTGATGAGCGAACTAAAGTTAAGGAAATACAAGAAGAATATGAAAACCTTTTGAAAGTTCAAAAGAATATAGAATTGAAGCAGGAAGTTCCTTCTGCAAGAGAAATAGGAAATATAATATTAGACAAATTCTCTACAACAAATTCAAAGAAATATCAATCATTCAAGAACAAAAATGATGTATTCAATTTTGTTCGTTCCTTTGCAAAGCAAGTTTTTTAACACTTAATCCTAGCTGTTACGTTGCAGATGTTCAATATACAGATCTAAAAGATGCATTATACGAAAAATAGAACATCCATATTGGTGAGCATACTCTAAAATGCCACTCTACATTATATAAACTTGTTGATTCTATTTGGAATGAATATACCAAACACAGTAATTCTGACGCCAGTAGATAAATATTAGGTTGAACCAATGAAATATAATATAACATGAAATACAAATACGATGTTTTTATAAGCTATTCACGCAGAGATTACGTTGATGAAAACTACAATGTAATACCTGGTAATGCCATAGCGGAAATCCAAAATGTATTCGATGAAAATGGTATTACCTACTGGTTCGATAAAGACGGAATTTACAGTGGACAAGAGTTCATTGAAATTATCACAGGCGCAATAGCTGAATCTAAGATGCTCATATTTATATCCTCCAAACATTCAAATGAATCAATATGGACTGCGGGCGAAATATTCGAAGCTTTGGATGGAGAAAAGCAATCATTCCTGTAAAAATAGATAATTGCCAGTACAACAAAAAATTTAAACTTCTGATACGTCCATTAGATTATATCGATTATCAAGAAAATCCCCAAAATGCATTAAAAGATTTGCTCCGTGCTATTAATAAAGTCAAAGAAGATATTGCCCAAAAACAACGGGAAGAAGAAAAGCTTAGACAAGAGAAAGAGGCTGAAGCAAAGAAGGAAAAGATAAAAGAAGAAATCAGCATTTTGGCAAAAGACTGTCAACGTTTGACTTTACAACAAATAGATGTAGTCAACCAAATATTTGAAAAACAAACATATATAGGAAATACAACCAAGATATGCCCTATATGTGATAAGGAAGTGTCAATATCTTCTAATTTTTGCAGCAGATGTGGTTGGACTTTTCCTATATTATACTACATTGATGGAAATGACACTTATCAATTGGATGAGAAACAATTGTCTGTAGCGCGAACCAATTGGCGTAGTATAAATATGGTGAGCGAACTGCAGACCATAAAAAGTAATTTAAAAATCGAAAATCAACGATTGCAACGTTCTCTTTTGCAGGCTACCGAAGATTGCAATAGTATGAATGAGAATTTAAAAAAGAATGAATCTGCCATACAAAAAGCTAAGATTGAAATCAAGCAGATGCAAATCCTAAATAAAGAATCAGATTCTCGAATCAAAGAATTAGAGTTTTCCATAATAGAAAGCACAAGAGAAAATGAAAAAATAAAAAATGATTTACGCGATAAAGAGAAGCGTTTATTGTGTTCTATAGAAGAAAACAAACAATTACAAAAACGCCTGTCCGATGAACAAACTAAAGCTAGAAAAGTACAGAAAGAATATGAGGATCTTTTAGCAGAGCAAAAAGTCAAAACACAACCTCAATCAAAGCCTATCGTACCCAAACAAGAAGCGCCTTCTGTCAACAGATCTACAAATATGGCATCAGGAAATTCGTCTGTAGTAAATTCAAATAAAAACAAAGCATTCAAGAACAAGAATGATGTATTTGGATTGGTTCGAAGTTTATGTACAGGATCTTTAATAACTCTTGACACCAATATCATCACTGCAGGTTTACGTATATATCCTTTAATTCAAATCTTAGATAAAGATTATGAATTAACATATAGTGAGAAAGCAATCAGTAATCTATTTACCATAGGAAATCTTGTTAATGCAATATGGGAAAGAAAGACTTCTATAATTCCCAATACACTTCCGCCAGCTCAAAAGAAGAGAAAGTTCAGTTCTAAAAATGATGTATTCAATTTCGTTCGCCCTTTCTGCAAGGGAAAACTAATAACACTTAATACAGGTTTCTATGTTGCAGAAATTCAGTATGCTGATTTAAGAAAAGCATTGCTTGAAAAGTACAATATAAACATCAGTGAATATAGTTTAAGGTGCCATGCCACAGTCGGAAAACTGATTGATTCAATCTGGAGTGAACATATAAAATATGCATTATAATCTTGGCTTTACACGCATAGCCGTATGATAATCGAAAGTTTACTCCGGAATTTACCTGACTGTTTTTCTAGGCTGTACCAAAAAAAGCTGTACTTTTGCAGCCGTATACAAAATAATTCTATAACTCATGAGTAATCAACGATACATGATGCGTGGAGTAAGCGCATCAAAAGAAGATGTGCACAACGCCATCAAGAACATCGACAAAGGAATCTTCCCGAAAGCATTCTGTAAAATTATTCCCGATATATTGGGAGGTGACCCGGAATATTGCAACATTATGCATGCCGATGGTGCCGGAACCAAATCATCTCTTGCTTATATGTACTGGAAAGAAACGGGTGACTTATCCGTTTGGAAAGGTATTGCACAGGATGCATTGATTATGAATATCGACGACCTCCTTTGTGTAGGTGCCGTAGACAATATCCTTGTTTCATCTACTATTGGACGTAACAAGCTGTTGATTCCCGGAGAAGTAATCTCCGCCATCATCAACGGAACAGACGAATTGCTGGCCGAACTCCGTGAAATGGGTGTAGGCGTATATGCAACCGGTGGTGAAACTGCTGATGTCGGCGATTTGGTACGTACCATCATCGTTGACTCTACCGTAACTTGCCGCATGAAACGTTCAGACGTTATCGACAATGCCAATATTCGTCCGGGTGACGTGATCGTTGGTCTGGCTTCTTACGGACAAGCTACTTACGAGAAAGAATACAATGGCGGTATGGGCAGTAATGGTTTAACAAGTGCCCGCCACGACGTATTCGGAAAATATCTTGCTGAAAAATATCCGGAAAGCTATGATGCTGCAGTTCCTGAAGAGTTAGTTTATTCCGGTAAATTAAAACTAACAGACAGCGTGGAAGATTCTCCAATTAATGCAGGTAAGTTAGTACTCTCTCCTACTCGTACATACGCACCGGTAGTCAAAAAATTGCTTGATGCATTGCGTCCGGAAATCCACGGAATGGTACACTGCTCCGGTGGTGCACAAACTAAAGTTCTGCATTTTGTAGAAAACGTACGCGTAGTAAAAGATAATCTTTTCCCTGTTCCTCCTTTATTCAAAACGATCCAGGAACAAAGCGGTACGGACTGGGCAGAAATGTACAAGGTATTCAATATGGGACATCGTCTTGAAGTCTACCTGTCACCGGAACATGCAGAAAAAGTGATAGCTATCTCCGAGTCATTCGGTATCCCGGCACAGATTGTAGGACGTGTTGAAGCATGCGAGCAAACAGAATTAATCATTAAGAGCGAATTCGGAGAATTTAGATATTAAAGAATGGCAGACAATAGTACCATACTAGAAAAATTAGACGGACTCGTAGCCCGTTTTGAAGAAATATCTACCCTTATCACAGACCCGGCAGTGATTGCCGACCAGAAACGTTATGTCAAGTTGACTAAAGAATATAAGGAATTAGACGACTTGATGAAAGCAAGGAAAGAATATATCCAATTACTGGGTAATATTGAAGAAGCTAAAAATATCCTTGCCAATGAATCGTACGCTGAAATGCGCGAAATGGCGAAAGAAGAAATGGACAATAGTCAAGAGCGCCTTCCGGTATTGGAAGAAGAAATCAAACTGATGCTTGTCCCTGCCGATCCGCAAGACAGCAAGAACGCAATTCTTGAAATCCGTGGCGGTGCAGGAGGTGATGAAGCAGCTATCTTTGCCGGTGACCTCTTTCGTATGTATGCCAAATTCTGTGAAACCAAAGGTTGGAAGATGGAAGTCTCCAATGCGAACGAAGGGACAGCCGGAGGATTCAAAGAAATTGTTTGCAGTGTGACAGGCGATAATGTATACGGAATTTTAAAATACGAATCGGGAGTACACCGCGTACAGCGTGTTCCTGCGACGGAAACGCAAGGACGTGTTCACACTTCAGCCGCATCCGTGGCCGTGCTTCCCGAAGCTGAAGAATTCGATGTAGTCATCAACGAAGGAGAAATCAAATGGGACACTTTCCGAAGCGGCGGTGCCGGCGGACAGAATGTAAATAAGGTAGAATCCGGAGTACGTCTGCGCTATATCTGGAAGAACCCGAATACAGGCATTGCCGAAGAAATACTTATTGAATGTACCGAAACACGTGACCAACCGAAAAATAAAGGAACGTGCTTTGGCCCGTCTCCGTACTTTTATCTATGACAAGGAACATCAGAAATATATCGATGACATTGCCTCCAAACGTAAGACAATGGTATCTACCGGAGACCGTTCAGCCAAAATACGAACTTACAACTATCCCCAGGGACGTATCACCGACCACCGCATCAACTATACGATCTATAATCTGGCAGCCTTCATGGACGGGGATATTCAAGACTGTATCGACCACCTGATCGTAGCAGAAAACGCGGAACGCTTGAAAGAAAGCGAACTTTAGAAAAATGAAGAGTTGATAGTTGAGAATGATTTCTTAGAAATAGTCAATAGTAAATTGTATAATAGTAAATAATAAGATGGATAAGCAACAATTATTTGAAAACATAAAGCGCAAAAAATCATTCCTTTGTGTAGGACTTGATACTGACATCAAGAAAATCCCGGAGCATCTGTTGAAAGAAGAAGATCCGATCTTTGCATTCAATAAAGCAATCATCGACGCGACAGCCGATTTGTGTATCGCCTACAAACCCAATCTGGCTTTCTATGAAAGCATGGGTGTAAAAGGATGGATCGCATTTGAAAAGACAGTAAAATATATCAAAGATAACTATCCGGATCAATTCATCATCGCTGACGCAAAGCGTGGTGACATCGGAAATACTTCTGCAATGTATGCCCGCACATTCTTTGAAGAATTGGATATCGACTCTGTAACAGTAGCCCCCTACATGGGTGAAGACAGCGTTACTCCGTTCCTTACCTACGAAGGCAAATGGGTGATCCTGTTGGCATTGACTTCCAACAAAGGATCTCATGACTTCCAATTGACAGAAGACGTAAACGGCGAACGTCTGTTCGAGAAAGTATTACGCAAATCACAAGAATGGGCTAGTGACGACCGTATGATGTATGTGGTAGGTGCTACTCAAGGACGTGCTTTTGAGGACATCCGCAAGATTGTCCCGAACCATTTCCTTCTCGTACCAGGCGTGGGAGCACAAGGCGGTTCACTCGAAGAAGTTTGCAAATATGGTATGAACAGTACATGCGGATTGATTGTTAACTCGTCGCGTGGTATTATCTACGTAGATAAAACAGAGAAATTTGCAGAAGCTGCCCGCACCGCCGCACAAGAAGTACAGGCGCAAATGGCTGAACAACTCAAAGCAATTCTCTGAAAAGAGAAAAAGGATCTCTAAAGAAAACGAATGCCTTACGAAAGAAAGATAATTAACGACCCCGTATTCGGGTTCATCAATATTCCAAAGGGGTTACTGTACGATATAGTACGGCATCCCCTTTTGCAGCGTCTTACCCGCATCAAGCAAGTAGGATTATCATCTGTTGTGTACCCCGGTGCGCAACACACCCGCTTCCAACACTCTTTAGGTGCTTTTCACCTGATGAGTGAAGCTATCACCCAACTGGCTTCCAAAGGCAATTTTATCTTTGATAGTGAAGCGGAGGCCGTGCAGGCTGCCATCCTGTTGCATGATATAGGACACGGCCCTTTCTCGCATGTACTGGAAGATACGATTGTAAAAGGAGTCTCGCACGAAGAGATTTCTCTTATGCTGATGGAACGGATGAACAAAGAGATGAACGGCCAGCTGAGTCTTGCCATCCAAATCTTCAAGGACGAATACCCGAAACGCTTTCTGCATCAACTCGTAAGCGGTCAGTTGGATATGGACCGACTTGATTATCTTCGCCGTGACAGCTTTTATACAGGCGTAACAGAAGGTAACATCGGTTCCGCCCGAATTATCAAAATGCTTGATGTAGCGGATGACCGACTCGTTATCGAATCCAAAGGGATCTATTCTATCGAGAATTTCCTCACGGCACGTCGCTTGATGTACTGGCAAGTATACCTGCATAAGACGTCTGTGGCATACGAAAAGATGCTGATTAGTACTCTCTTGCGTGCCAAAGAACTGGCTTCACAAGGAGTGGAACTGTTTGCATCTCCTGCATTACGTTTTTTCCTTTACAATGATATCAATCCTACGGAATTCTATAACAACCCCGACTGTCTGGAGAATTTTATCCAGCTGGACGACAATGATATATGGACAGCCTTGAAAGTGTGGAGCACCCATACAGACAAGGTAATTTCTACTTTAAGCACGGGAATGATAAACCGAAATATCTTTAAAGTGGAAATTTCGTCGGAACCTATTAGTGAGGACAGAAAAAAAGAATTAACTTTGCACATCAGCCAGCAACTAGGCATAACCCTTTCCGAAGCGAACTATTTTGTCTCTACCCCCAGCATCGAAAAGAATATGTATGACCCGGCAGATGACAGTATTGATATTATCTACAAAGACGGCACTATCAAAAATATTGCCGAAGCATCGGACATGCTGAACATCTCATTATTGTCCAAAAAGGTAAAGAAATACTATCTCTGCTATCAGAGATTACACAGATAAGTATAAAATATTCATGCAATAACACGGAAATCTGAAAAAAAAATCCGTTATTTGTGAACTAATTAAATTTTAAATAAAAGACATGGAGTTCTCGGCTAAGCAAATTGCAGCATTTATCCAAGGGGAAATCATTGGAGACGAAAACGCTACGGTACACACATTCGCTAAAATTGAAGAGGGAATGCCCGGAGCAATTTCTTTCCTGTCAAATCCCAAATATACACCTTACATCTACGAGACACAATCAAGCATTGTCTTGGTTAATAAGGACTTCACTCCCGAACACGAAATTAAAGCTACTCTTATCAAAGTAGACAATGCATACGAAAGTCTAGCTAAATTGCTCAATCTTTATGAGATGAGCAAGCCTAAGAAACAAGGGATAGATTCATTAGCTTTCGTTGCACCCAGCGCCAAAATTGGTGAGAATGTATACATCGGTGCTTTTGCCTATATCGGTGAAAATACCGTGATTGGAGATAATACTCAAATTTACCCCCACACTTTCGTTGGAGACGGCGTGAAGATAGGCAACAGTTGCCTGCTTTACTCCAATGTAAATGTTTATCATGACTGCCGCATAGGTAATGAATGTATCCTTCATTCGGGTGCAGTGATCGGAGCTGACGGATTTGGTTTTGCTCCCACTCCGAACGGATATGATAAGATTCCGCAAATCGGAATTGTTATTCTGGAAGATAAAGTAGATATAGGTGCTAATACGTGTGTAGACCGTGCTACAATGGGAGCTACGGTAGTACACAGCGGTGTCAAGTTAGACAATCTGATACAAATAGCACATAATGATGAAATAGGTTCACATACCGTAATGGCTGCACAAGCCGGAATTGCCGGTTCTACCAAAATTGGTGAATGGTGTATGATCGGAGGTCAGGTAGGTATTGCAGGACATTCCAAAATAGGAGACAAAGTTGGATTAGGCGCACAATCAGGTGTGCCCGGAGACATCAAGTCCGGTAGCCAGCTTATCGGAACTCCTCCTATGGAACTGAAGCAATATTTCAAATCATCCATTGCACAAAGAAGCTTACCGGATATGCAGAAAGAATTGCGTAATTTGCGCAAAGAAATAGAAGAATTAAAACAACTATTAAATAAGTAAATAAGTAACCAATGCTGAAACAAAAAACGCTGAAAGATAGCTTTTCACTGAGCGGGAAAGGTCTTCACACTGGACTTGATCTCACTGTAACATTCAATCCAGCTCCGGACAATCACGGATATAAAATCCAACGCATTGACGTAGAAGGACAACCAACTATCGACGCAGTAGCCGACAATGTAACAGAAACCACTCGGGGTACTGTATTGTCGAAAAATGGAGTCAAAGTAAGCACCATTGAACATGGTATGGCAGCCCTCTACGCATTGGGCATTGATAACTGCCTGATCCAAGTTAACGGACCGGAATTTCCTATTTTAGATGGTAGTGCACAATATTACGTACAAGAAATAGAACGTGTAGGAACAGTAGAACAAAATGCCGTCAAAGACTTTTATATTATCAAGTCTAAAATTGAGTTCCGGGATGAAACGACTGGTTCTTCTATTATTGTACTACCTGACGAGAATTTCAGTCTGAATGTACTGGTTTCTTACGATTCGACTATTATCCCGAATCAGTTTGCAACCACTTGAAGATATGCATAATTTCAAAGACGAAGTGGCTGCCAGCCGTACTTTCGTCTTTGTTCGTGAAATAGAACCGCTGCTCTCCGCCGGATTGATTAAAGGGGGTGACCTGGACAATGCGATCGTAATCTACGAGCGCAAGATGTCACAGGAAAGCTTCGATAAGTTGGCAGATGTGATGAGAGTACCTCACATGGACGCTGAACAATTAGGCTATATCAATCACAAACCGTTGGTTTGGGCAAACGAATGTGCCCGCCACAAATTGTTGGATGTGATCGGTGACCTTGCTTTAATCGGTAAACCGATAAAAGGCCGGATCATTGCTACCCGTCCCGGACATACCATCAATAATAAATTTGCCCGTCAGATGCGGAAAGAAATCCGTCTGCACGAAATACAGGCGCCAAGTTACGACTGTAACCGTGAGCCAATAATGGATGTAAACCGTATCCGCGAATTGTTACCGCACCGCTATCCTTTCCAACTGGTGGACAAAGTGATTGAAATTGGTGCCAACTACATTGTAGGTATTAAAAATATCACAGCCAACGAACCTTTCTTCCAGGGACATTTCCCACAGGAGCCCGTTATGCCGGGAGTACTTCAAGTGGAAGCAATGGCACAAGTCGGAGGCTTGCTCGTCTTGAATTCCGTAGATGATCCTGAACGTTATTCTACCTATTTCATGAAAATAGATGGAGTGAAATTCCGTCAGAAAGTAGTGCCGGGAGATACAATCATCTTTCGTGTAGAACTGCTGGCACCTATCCGCCGTGGCATTTCTACCATGAAAGGATATGCGTTTGTTGGCGAGAAAGTTGTTTGCGAAGCAGAGTTCATGGCACAAATAGTGAAAAATAAGTAATAATTGATATATTAAAAGCATGATAAGTCCTTTAGCGTATATCCATCCCGAAGCTAAGATTGGGGAAAATGTAGAAATTGCACCTTTTGTATTTATAGATAAGAACGTAGTTATCGGCGACAACAATAAAATTATGGCTAACGCCAATATTTTATACGGTTCACGTATTGGTAACGGAAACACGATTTTTCCGGGTGCCGTAATCGGAGCCATTCCGCAGGACCTTAAGTTTCGCGGTGAGGAATCGACAGCCGAAATCGGAGATAATAATCTGATTCGTGAAAATGTAACAATCAACCGTGGTACAGCAGCTAAAGGGCGCACGATTGTAGGAAATAACAATTTACTGATGGAGGGTGTACACGTAGCACACGACGCATTGGTTGGTAACGGATGTATTATCGGCAACTCCACCAAGATGGCAGGCGAAATCATTATTGACGACAACGCGATTGTCAGCGCTAATGTATTGATGCACCAATTCTGTCATGTAGGGAGTCATGTAATGATTCAGGGCGGATGCCGTTTCAGTAAAGATATCCCTCCTTACATCATCGCAGGACGTGAACCCATCGCTTTCAGTGGTATCAACATTATCGGCCTTCGCCGCCGTGGTTTTGCCAATGAAGTAATCGAAAGTATTCACAATGCTTATCGTATCATCTACCAAAGTGGTTTGAATACAACAGATGCATTGAAAAAAATTGAAGATGAATTCGAAAAGAGCCCGGAGATTGACTATATAGTCGATTTCATCCGTAATTCAGAACGTGGTATTATTAAATAAACAGTTCAAAATAGTCATATTATGATATACAGATTTACTATTATATCTGATGAAGTTGACGATTTTGTCAGAGAAATACAAATTGACCCGGAAGCTACTTTCTTTGACTTCCATGAGGCAATACTGAAATCAGCAGGGTATGCAAACGACCAGATGACTTCTTTCTTTATCTGCGATGATGATTGGGAAAAAGAAAAAGAAGTCACCTTGGAAGAAATGGACGACAATCCGGAAATAGATAGCTGGGTAATGAAAGACACTGCTATCAGTGAATTGGTAGAAGACGAAAAACAGAAACTGCTATATGTATTCGATTACATAACAGAACGTTGTTTCTTCATCGAACTATCCGAAATTATCACCGGAAAAGATATGGATGGCGCCAAATGTACCAAGAAATCGGGTGATGCTCCGCCACAAACTGTAGATTTTGAAGAAATGGCTGCTGCAAGCGGTTCACTCGATCTGGACGAAAATTTCTATGGTGATCAGGACTTTGATATGGAAGACTTCGATCAGGAAGGATTTGACATAGGTGGTGACACTAGCAGCCCATACGAAGAAGAAAAATTTTAAGTATTAAGCATCAAGTATTAGGTATTAATTGCTATGCAGTGACAAGCAGTTAATACCTAATATTTTTTTAGTCCCGTACGCTTTAATACTTAATACTTCTATACTTAATACTTAAAAATCTATGCCTACTCTCATTGTTCTTATAGGTCCTACAGGTGTGGGGAAAACGGAGTTGAGCCTGCGCTTGGCAGAAACATTTCAGACAAGTATTGTATCTGCCGATTCGAGACAGCTTTATGCCGAATTAAAAATAGGTACGGCAGCTCCTACTCCCGATCAACTTAAACGTGTCCCCATCAACTGGTCGGCACGCTCCACCTCACAGACTATTACAGCGCTGCCCAATACGAAACAGAAGCACTGGAGATTCTGGAGAAATTATTCACGCAACACGAAGTCGTGATTCTCACTGGTGGCTCAATGATGTACGTAGACGCTATCTGTAAGGGAATTGACGATATTCCTACCGTTGATGCGGAAACCCGTCAACTCATGTTACAAAAGTATGAAGAGGAAGGCCTTGAACAACTCTGCGCAGAACTTCGCTTGTTAGATCCGGAATATTACCGGATTGTAGATCTGAAGAATCCCAAGCGAGTGATTCATGCGTTGGAGATTTGCTATATGACCGGACGCACTTATACTTCTTTTCGCACCCAACAAAAAAACAGCGTCCTTTCCGTATTCTGAAAGTCGGCCTGACTCGTGATCGGGAAGAACTTTATGACCGTATCAACCGTCGGGTAGACCAGATGATGGAAGAAGGATTACTGGAAGAAGTACGTTCCGTACTTCCTTACCGACATCTCAATTCGCTCAACACAGTAGGTTACAAAGAACTGTTCAAGTATCTGGACGGAGAATGGGAACTTCCTTTGCTATAGACAAAATCAAGCAAAACTCCCGCATTTATTCGCGTAAACAAATGACCTGGTTCAAAAGAGATGAAGAAATAAAATGGTTCCACCCGGAACAAGAAACGGAGATACTAGCGTACCTCCGTCAATCTTTATAACATTATATTTTGACAATATTTAGAAACAGAAGACATCTAAAATCTACTGCTATTCTTCAGATGCAGTTACTTTTTATTGTTGAAGTCACTGTATCATTAATAGCACGAATAGAAATTTGACGGGCTTGATATTCTTCTTTCACTAATAGATTTACGTCAATCACTCCATTCTTTCCCTTATCACCATAAGCAGCCAATGCAGTCTTATCTTTTAATACAGATATACTCCTAATACGATCAGGAGAAATATTCGCTAAAGGATCATCACCAGTAGCCTCTTTGCCATCAATTATAACCAAAGGTTTACCTCCATCAGCAGAACGAAACGTAGCTCCCCAACTCTTTGCCCCACTATTTAATGCATCACCTTGTTTTATTAATGCCTTCGATTTCAATCTTTCTCGGCGCAAACTTTTTTTCCGAATATAGTTTTATATCCATCACTCCATCCTTAGCCTTTTCTCCATAAATCTTAATAGCTTTTTCAGGACCTATGACAGACACACTTTCAATACGTTCAGGATTCAAAGCATTTACTACTTCACGATCAGACTCCTTCCCATTAATAATAACCAAAGGTTTTCCTTCGCCGGAAATTCCTTGTACCAAAATAGCCACCTTCTCTTTCCCGGATGTTAAGACAGAATCTTTTTTTCTGTACGATACCCTACCACTACTACCTTATTCTTGGTAGTATCAATAGGCTCCTTAACAACATTTTCTTCACTCTTTTTTTCCACAATTGCTGCCAAATCATTAACTTTGACTGCAGAAATTTCTTCTACTTTTTCGGAGATTTCGGGACGGGCAAAAAAGCAGTTACTGCAATAGCTGCCAATGGAAGCACATACAAGTACTTCAACCGTGCCCACGGATTCGATTTTTCTTTTAACATCATAGTGATACGTTTTTAAGTTTACTGTGATTAAAGCTGTTGACCATAGAGTAGAGCCTTGTGCCAACGGCTTTTTTTATTAATAATAGTTGATATTCTTTCGCGTTTACACCCTCATTGATAACAGTCTCGTCGGCTTCATACTCATGGATATTCTGCAACTCCTGTTTCAACAGCCATGCACCGGGGTTGAACCATTGAAAAAAGATGCAAATATCCGCCACCAATAAATCTACTGAATGGCGATGGTGAATATGAGCCATTTCATGAATAAGGATTTCCCTCCCGTTTTCCTCCAAGTCTTTCCGGCTGATGACAATATACTTCATCCAACTGAACGGAGCTATCTCCTGATTATGCACCACAAGTGTAACCCCTTTCTCCAACTTCTCATGTTTGCCGGAATGTACCAACCGAAAGAGACAAATCAAAGAATAGATATTGCGACAGGCAAGAAACAGAATACCCGCCCAATAGACCAGCAGAACAATCTGTACCCAAGATATGGCCGACGTCTCCTGCACTGCACCGACATTGGCAGGAGTAGTCTCCAACTCTGCCATCAATAGCAATTGTTCAATGGAAAGCACAGCCTGCTGCACTTCAACCTGATGCCGGGTAGTTACTTCGATACAAGGAATGAGTAATGAAAAGAACAACACTCCCAATAAAGCCATACGATTGAAACGATGAAAAGTTTCTTTGCTAAGTAATAACCGGAAAAACAGGTAAAACAGAACAAGACAAACAGATGATTTTAATATATAAATGAAGAAAACTCCCATAGCATAGATTTTCGTTTAATAGATTAGTGTTTTTGTCAGCCTGTTCCACTTCCTCGATGAGCTGTTTCAATTCATCCAAAGAAATATCTTCTTCTTTGACTAAAGACGAAACTGCATTCAGGTAGGAATTATTAAAATACTTACTGATTACATTCCGAAGTGTTCCTTTACGAAAATCTTCTTCACTGACGATCGGATAGTATTGATAAGTATTCCCGAAAGTATAATGAGCCAGAAAGCCTTTATCTTCCAACCCGCGCACAATCGTTGATAAGGTGTTAAAATGCGGCTTCGGTTCTTCATAGAAAGCCAACATTTCTTTCACAAACAAAGGACCCTTTTCCCAAAAAAATCCCATGATTTCTTCTTCCTTTGCTGTTAATCCTTTCATACCTGCATCTTTGTTTGATGCAAATAACGAGAAGTTTTAGTTTATAAACTAATTTTTCTAGTTAATATAAACTAAAAGATATAGTTAAGACGAATAATCTACTATTAAACACCTGTGAAACAGATTTATTACATCTCTTTTAGCTCCACAGTTTATCAACAATAAAGTTGCCGATAAAAATAAATCGCCCATAAAGACGATACTGAATACCAGAAAAGTGAAACAGGTACTCCAACGAGCTCCCCCATTTTCTTCACCGCTTTTGATACGGAGCAAGGAGCTATGCAAGCAATCACCTGCTATGAACAACACAAACAAGCTCGGTATCAAGTCACCCCATGACACCAACCACAGATTATCACCCTTTCCCATCAGGAACGTCAATGCCACGGCCAATAAGAAGACAGAAGCATATTGCAAGTCTTTTCTTTTTGAATTCATAGTGGTAATGTTTAAAGTCCTTTTCACAAAGATATTGAAACTCTCCCAATAATCCTTATCAAATCTGCATAAAAATCCATCAGGTTTTGTCGAATCTAAGTTTATTGTTACTTTTGCAATTACGAATAAAAACCAAAACCGATTATAAACGCAGATGAAAAAGATCAGCATCACTTTATTACTCTGCCTTCTCTGTCTGACCGGAATGGCACAAGGACAAAAGGCACTCGATTTAAAAGATATCACCTCCGGACGTTTCCGCCCGGAAAATATCCAGGGAGTAATTCCGATGCCTGATGGAGAACACTACACACAGATGAACGCTGACGGCACGCAAATCATTAAATACTCTTTCAAGACAGGTGAGAAAGTAGAAGTGATTTTCGATGTAAATACTACACGCGAATGTGACTTCAAGAACTTCGACAGTTATCAGTTCTCTCCCGACGGTCAGAAATTGCTGATTGCTACTAAAACAACACCTATATATAGGCATTCATACACAGCTGTACATTACATTTACCCTTTGAAACGAAATGATAAGGGCGTTACGACAAACAACATTATTGAACGGCTGTCTGACGGTGGACCTCAACAGGTCCCCGTCTTTTCTCCGGACGGTACCATGATTGCATTTGTCCGCAACAATAACATATTTCTTGTTAAGTTGCTTTACGGCAACAGCGAAAGCCAGGTCACAGAAGATGGCAAACAGAACTCTGTACTCAACGGCATCCCCGACTGGGTGTATGAAGAAGAGTTCGGTTTCGACCGTGCTTTGGAATTCAGCGCTGACAATACACTGATCGCTTTTATCCGCTTCGATGAGTCAGAAGTTCCCTCCTACTCTTTTCCGGTATTTGCCGGACAAGCACCCATATTAATGCTCTTGAAGGACTATCCGGGCGAATATACATACAAGTATCCGAAAGCCGGATATCCGAATTCCAAAGTAGAGGTACGCACTTATGACATCAAGTCACACGTCACCCGTACGATGAAACTCCCGTTGGATGCGGATGGATACATTCCGCGTATCCGTTTCACAAAGGATGCCAACAAATTGGCTATCATGACATTGAACCGCCATCAAGACCGTTTTGATCTTTACTTTGCCGATCCCCGTTCCACACTTTGCAAACTTATACTTCGTGATGAGTCTCCTTATTACATAAAGGAGAATATTTTCGATAATATCCAGTTCTATCCGGAATATTTCAGTTTGCTTAGCGAACGTGACGGTTACAGTCATCTCTATTGGTATAGCATGGGGGGGAATCTGATTAAAAAGGTTACTAACGGTAAGTTTGAGGTGAAAGATTTTCTGGGATATGATGAAGAAGACGGTTCTTTCTATTATACCAGCAATGAAGAAAGCCCTCTGCGCAAAGCTGTCTATAAAATAGACAAGAAGGGCAAAAAGACAAAGTTGTCTCAACAGGTAGGAACCAATACGCCACTCTTCAGCAAATCGATGAAGTATTATATGAACAAGTTCTCCAACTTGGATACTCCTATGTTGGTTACCTTGAACGATAATTCGGGCAAAACGCTCAAAACGCTTATTACCAATGACGGATTGAAACAAACATTGTCTGGATATGCTGTGCCACAAAAAGAGTTCTTCACTTTCCAAACCACAGATGGCGTGAAGTTGAACGGATGGATGATGAAACCGGTTAATTTTTCCGCATCTAAAAAATATCCGGTATTGATGTATCAATATAGCGGTCCGGGCTCTCAACAGGTATTAGATACCTGGGGAATCAGTTGGGAAACATACATGGCAAGCCTTGGTTATATCGTGGTATGCGTGGACGGTCGCGGCACAGGAGGTCGTGGAGAAGCTTTCGAGAAATGCACTTATCTGAAAATTGGCGTGAAAGAAGCCAAAGACCAGGTCGAAACAGCTCTCTATTTAGGCAAACAGCCGTATGTGGATAAAGACCGTATCGGTATCTGGGGATGGAGCTACGGCGGATACATGACTCTAATGAGCATGAGCGAAGGAACTCCCGTATTCAAAGCAGGTGTAGCTGTTGCCGCACCCACCGACTGGCGTTTCTATGATACGATTTACACCGAACGCTTCATGCGTACTCCGAAAGAGAACGCGGAAGGATATAAGGAATCATCAGCCTTCACCCGCGCTGACAAACTACATGGAAACTTGTTGTTGGTGCATGGCATGGCAGACGATAATGTGCACTTCCAAAATTGTGCGGAATATGCCGAGCAGTTGGTTCAGCTTGGAAAACAATTTGATATGCAAGTGTACACGAACCGTAATCATGGAATATATGGTGGCAACACCCGCCAACACTTGTACACACGGTTGACCAACTTTTTCTTGAACAACTTATAATGACGGACAGAGTACGTAAGCCCGAATGGCTGAAAATTAATATTGGTGCCAACGAACGATACACCGAAACCAAGCGGATTGTCGACTCCCACTGCTTGCACACAATCTGCAGCAGTGGGCGTTGCCCCAATATGGGAGAATGCTGGGGGAAAGGAACGGCTACTTTCATGATCGGCGGTGACATCTGCACCCGCAGCTGCAAATTCTGCAACACACAGACAGGACGTCCCCACCCGTTAGATGCAAACGAACCTACCCATGTCGCAGAATCCATCGCACTGATGAAATTGGATCATGCCGTCATCACCTCTGTAGACCGGGATGACTTACCTGATTTGGGTGCAGAGCATTGGGCACGTACCATCCGGGAGATAAAACGGTTGAATCCACAGACAACCATTGAAGTACTGATTCCGGATTTTCAAGGCAGAATGGAGTTGGTAGATTTAGTAATTGACGCCCGTCCCGACATTATTTCACACAATATGGAAACCGTACGCCGCATTAGTCCGCTAGTGCGTAGCGCGGCAAATTATGATACAAGTCTGCAAGTCATCAGACACATTTCCGGAAAGGGAGTTAAATCTAAAAGCGGCATTATGGTCGGACTGGGTGAGACCCCGGAGGAAGTCGAAACATTGATGGATGATCTGTTAGCAACCGGTTGCCAGATTCTTACCATAGGCCAATACCTTCAACCGAGTCACCGGCATTATCCCGTTGCAGCATACATCACTCCGCTGCAATTCATGGAATATAAAACTGTAGGTTTAGAGAAAGGATTCAACATCGTAGAAAGCGCTCCCCTTGTTCGTTCCTCCTACCATGCAGAGAAACATATTCGTTAGCAAACAAAACATATCCCCTATTTGTTTTATTGATAGAACCGACAAATAAACATAAATATAGAGATGGCTCATAAAGGAACACTTTCTTCCGCATTTAACATGTCGCTGGGTTTTATCCCCGTTATTATTTCCATTTTATTGTGTGAACTTATAACGCAAGACACGGCTATTTACATCGGTACAGGCATAGGTATTATAGGAATATACCTTTCTTATCGACGTAAAGGATTGTTAATTCCTAATTTTATCCTCTATATAGCGACCGGAGTGTTGGCACTATTATCCGTAGCAGCTCTCATTCCTGGTGATTACGTTCCTCCGGTGCACTTCCACTTACGCTGGAAGTCAGTATTCTCATTCCAATGCTAAGTCTTTATATGCATAAGAAAAGGTTTATCAACCACTTCTTAAAACAGATAGGTTCTTGCAACAAACGTTTATATGCGCAGGGAGCAGAAGCAGCCGTTGTATCTGCCCGCATTGCCTTGATTTTCGGAATACTGCATTTTATTATAATCAGCATCACCGTCATTTTCCAAAACCCACTAAGTAAGACAAGTCTGTTTGTACTCTATAAAGTGTTACCTCCTACTGTCTTTCTTATGAGTATCCTGTTCAACCAGATCGCCATCCGTTTCTTCAATCACCTAATGTCTCACACAGAATATGTTCCTATTGTGAATACCAAAGGAGACGTGATCGGGAAAACCCCTGCGATAGAAGCTGTTAATTATAAGAACGCATACATCAATCCGGTGATAAGAATTGCCATATCCACTCATGGAATGCTGTTCCTTTGCGACAGACCGTCAACAGCCATTCTGGATAGAGGAAAAGTAGATATTCCCATGGAATGTTATCTCCGCTACGGAGAATCTTTAGAGGCGGGTGCCACCCGTTTAATCAACAATGCTTTTCCTCATGAAAAAGATATCAAGCCAGAGTTCAATATCGTTTATCACTTCGAGAATGAAGTAACCAATCGTCTTATCTATCTATTCATTGTCGATATCAAAGATGACTCCATCCTTTGTACCCCCCGCTTTAAAAACAGTAAGCTGTGGAATTTCAAACAGATAGAGGAAAACTTGGGAAAAGGCTTCTTCAGTAGCTGTTTCGAAGATGAATATGAACACCTAAAAAACGTTATTTATATAAGAGAAAAATACAGGGAATCTTAGATAAATCGGGCACATGTCCTTTCCAGTCCTTCACTGTACGCGTCTGTATATATTCTCCTTCACAAGTAATATTGGCAGCGATACAGAGCTTTGTTTGAGGACGGCAGTTCAACAAAATATCCTCTACCATCTTATGATTCCGGTAAGGCGTCTCTATGAAAAGTTGCGTCTGACTTTCAGCATACACACGCTGCTCCAATGCTTTTAGTTTCTTGGCACGTTCCTCCCGGTTCAATCGGCAGATAACCGTGAAACGCAAAACTCTGTCCGTTAAAGCCGGAAGCCATCACGGAAAGGATAATGGATGAAGGTCCGACCAAAGGAACCACTTTCAGTTTTTTACGTTGTGCGATAGCAACCACATCCGCTCCCGGGTCAGCTACTGCCGGACAACCTGCTTCGGAGATAACCCCCATTGAAGCTCCACCCACCAGAGGTTGCAGATAACCGGAAATATCATCAGGAGAAGTATGCTTGTTCAACGGGTAAAATGTCAATGCATCAATATCAATCTCCCGGTCCACCTTTTTCAGGAAACGCCGGGCAGAACGAACATCTTCGACTATAAAATACCGGATACCAGAAATGATCTCCTTATTATAAGAAGGCAATACCTTTTCAATAGACGTATCACCTAACGTCACGGGCAACAAATAGAGGGCAGTTTCCACTTTTTAAATTGAGAATTGAAAATTAAAAATTGAGAAATAAGAAAGAGAAACGATTCAGGAAGCCAGGTAGTTAGATTCACTTAACATTTCGTGGTAATCAGTAAATTCCAGAAGATCTTTCAGCTTCATATCCTTATGCTTTTTCATGTAAGAAGCGATGATTCTTGCTCCCATCCATGTTCCGATCAATGCCGGAGCTTGAGCACCCAACATATCGACAGCAGGAGCAGGCTTCATATAATAGCGGATCACCATCGGGTCTCGTGCATGCAGATGATCGTTGGTACAGATATAATTCCATATCTCCTTTTCATTCTCCTTACACCAGTCGTTTTCCTCCTTGGAATATCCCATCGCTTCGCCGATATCACTATATCCTAATAAGTTTTGCACGACGTAGTTGATTTTTCCGGAGTGCATCATCAAGTCAATCAAACAAGTACCCTCATGATAGTTCATTCCGTAACGGCTCAAAAGATAAAAAGCAAAACAATCCGGCACAATCCGTTCCGGACGCATCGAGCGACATTGATACTCGTAATAGAAACGCTTATAAAGAGGATAATCTTCCCCATATATTTATCAAGACTGATCCCTAATAAAGAATCCACCAAAATAATAGATTCGTTGAAGGCGGATACTTGCGAATAGATAAACGGCACTTTCTTATCAGGCACTTCCTTTTCAGTTTCCGGAATCCTTTGCTAAGTCCTTTTCCACTTCATCCAGATTAGGATATTTTGCTTCTACATCGCTAAGCAAACGGACTAAAGTCGTATCCGAATAGAATTTCTGCAGACGTTGCGAAATGGTATCATCTTTCACCGTACCGATAGACAATACATCCTCAATCAGGATTTTCGTCGGCATACGGTAGTCCATCGTCAACTTCTGCATAGCAGAAAAACTGTTGGAGCGAACGTATTCGCTCAACAGCTTATCATATCTTAGAACAGAAATCTCTTCTTCCTTCTGCTCCGTACCCTTTCCCGTGCTTATCCCGCAGGAGGCGAAAAGCATACTAATTAAAATAATAAGAAGAGAGATCCGTAGTTTCATATCTTTTATCCGTAAATGATGTTACCATTTTCGTCCATATACTCATCGAGTCCTTTCTCGTAAGTAGCCATGGCACGAAGACTCATACCTACACTGGAAAATCCACCGTCATGGAATAAGTTCTGCATAGTTACCTTACGGGTAAGATCGGAGAACATCACGATGCAATAATCGGCACATTCGTCAGCCGTAGCATTTCCGAGCGGAGACATACGATTGGAGAAATCAAACAGTTTATCCATACCCTTCACGCCCGAACCGGCAGTAGTAAATGTAGGAGACTGCGAGATAGTGTTCACACGTACGCTATGTTCGCGTCCGTAGATGTAACCAAAGCTACGTGCAATAGATTCCAGCAATGCCTTAGCATCTGCCATATCATTGTAGCCGTAGAAAGTACGCTGCGCGGCCACGTAGCTCAAAGCAACGATAGAACCATAATCAGCAATAGCATTCAGTTTCTTGGCCGACTGAATCATTTTGTGGAATGAAACAGCTGAAATATCCAATGTCTTATCCAACATTCCATAGTCAAGGTCATCGTAAGTACGTTTCTTGCGCACGTTGGGAGACATACCGATAGAGTGGAGTACAAAATCAATTTGTCCACCCAGTATATCCATGGAGGTCTTGAATACATTCTGCAAATCTTCTACGCTAGTGGCGTCTGCCGGAACAACTTGGCAATTTAATTTTTGGGCCAAAGCGTCGACTTCTCCCATACGGATAGCCATCGGAGTATTTGATAATGTAATAGTTGCACCTTCTTCTACGGCACGCTCTGCTACTTTCCAGGCAATAGACTGATCGTTCAAAGCACCGAAGATAATACCTCTTTTTCCTTTCAACAAGTTATAACTCATATCTTTTAATAGTTAAATTTTGTGCAAAGATAGGAACTTTCTGCATAAAAACACGAGAAGTGTGCAAATAATAGACAGATATGACAAAAAATACACGTATTCTATCAATTAGTCCACATCCTCTTGGGGTTTGCCACCTATCTTTGCAATCGATAATTAAGAGGTTTTTTCATAATATTTATTTAAGGTTAGAATTAGGTTAACATGAATTTGTCTTATTCCTCTCCTGCAGGCTGCCTGCGACAGATCGCCTGCGGAAGGACATAAGGATTATGAAATCACCCTCATTAATCATCACCCAACTACCAAGAAAAACAATAGATGTATAACCCTATAGAAATAAGTTACTAAATGAACACATTGACAAAAAGACTCTTCTGGATGGCCCTATGCTGTTTACCGTTTATCTCATCAGGATGTAAACAAAGCGAGACTGCCGTAAAAGAAAGCTCCATCAGTGACGCTCTTTACCAGAATTTACCTTTTGAAATGCCCAAAGTACAGCAACCGGTTTTCCCTGCTTACGAGGTAAACATTGAGAAATTCGGAGCCAAAGGCGATGGTCTGTTTCTGAATACCAAAGCAATCAACGATGCTATTAAAGATGTAAATCAGCATGGAGGGGGTAAAGTGATTATCCCGGAAGGCATTTGGTTGACAGGACCTATCGAACTGTTGAGCAACGTGAATTTATATACTAAACAGAATGCATTGGTACTCTTCACCGGTGATTTTGAAGCATATCCTATCATTGCCACATCCTTTGAAGGATTGGAAACCCGTCGTTGCCAATCGCCTATTTCCGCACGCAATGCAGAGAACATCGCTATCACAGGACATGGTACATTTGACGGGAACGGCGACTGCTGGCGTCCGGTAAAAAAGGCAAACTGACTGCTTCACAATGGAAAAAGCTAGTAAACTCGGGAGGTGTTCTTGATGAAAAACAAGAGATATGGTACCCCACGGCCGGTTCACTGAAAGGTGCAATGGCTTGTAAAGATTTCAATGTACCCGAAGGTATCAACACAGATGAAGAATGGGCAGAAATCCGTCCATGGTTGCGTCCGGTACTATTGAGTATCGTCAAAAGCAAAAAGGTACTGTTGGAAGGCGTTACTTTCAAAAACTCACCAAGCTGGTGTCTGCACCCCTTGTCCTGCGAAGATTTTACAGTAAATAATATCATGGTCATCAACCCCTGGTATTCTCAGAACGGTGATGCTATCGACCTGGAATCTTGTAAAAACGCTCTAATTATCAATAGTGTATTCGATGCGGGAGATGATGCTATCTGTATCAAATCCGGTAAAGATGAAGACGGCCGCCGTCGCGGTGAACCTTGCCAGAACGTTATCGTTAAAAATAATACGGTACTGCATGGACACGGTGGATTCGTAGTAGGTAGTGAAATGTCGGGTGGCGTGAAGAATATCTATGTAGAAGACTGCACATTTATGGGCACAGATGTAGGTTTGCGCTTCAAGAGTACCCGCGGACGTGGCGGTGTGGTAGAAAACATCTACATTAATAATATCAACATGATTAACATTCCGAACGAACCTTTGTTGTTCGACTTGTTCTATGGTGGAAAAGGCGCCGGTGAGGAATCGGAAGAAGACTTGCTGAACCGCATGAAGACAAGTATTCCTCCGGTAACGGAAGAAACACCCGCTTTCCGCAATATTCATATCTCTAATATTGTTTGTAGAGGTTCGGGACGTGCCATGTTCTTCAATGGTTTGCCGGAAATGCCGATCAGCAATATTACTGTTAAGAATGTCGTGATGACAGAAGCTACGGACGGCGTTGTTATCAGCCAAGTCGACGGAGTTACTTTGGAGAATGTATATGTAGAATCATCAAAAGGTAACAATATATTAAATGTCAAAAATGCCAAGAATCTGACTGTAGACGGGAAGGTTTATGAGGAACTGGGTGCAAAAGAGGAGATTTTAAGTCTCAAATAAAAAACTCATTGCCATTCTGTGATGCAAAATAGAAACCACAATATCATTATATAGAGTAAAAAGCTCAAATAGCAGACTATAATCTCCTCAAAAGATAGACAGTCTGCTATTTTTTCTGTTACTTTTGCAAGGAGAAATACGACGTATAATTTCAGCCTTAGAAAATCATGAAGAAGAATCTTTTTATTTTTACTTTCTTTTTAGGAGCTTTCAGTCTGTCTGCCCAAACGCAGAAACAGGAGAAAACCATCACAGTTGAAGTACAAAACAACTGGAATCAGCCCAAAGCGGATGCTCCGGTTGTTATCAAGCTGCATGAGTTGCACGCCGGCTTCAAAGTTAAATCCGCTGTTGTCATGGAAGGAACAAAAGAAATTCCATCGCAGCTGGACGATTTGAACAGAGACCGCAAGATGGACGAACTGGTCTTTGTTGCCGATCTTCCTGCCCATGGTAGAAAAACATTTCAGGTTACACTTTCTTCGGAAAAGAGTACAAAGACTTATCCTGAACGAGTTTATGCCGATATGTTTATTGTAGACAACAAGAAAGGTAAACATCAACGGGTACAGGCTATCACCGTTCCCGGCACTAGCAATATATACAGCATGGTACGTCCGCACGGTCCGGTTTTGGAATCGGAACTGGTAGGATACCGTCTTTATTTCAATGAAAAACAGACACCGGATATTTACGGCAAGTTCAACAAAGGACTGGAAATCAAAGAATCGCAGTTCTATCCGACGGATGAGCAGTTAGCTAAAGGATTCGGAGATGACGTACTTCGCGTGTTCGACAGTTGCGGACCGGGTGCATTGAAAGGTTGGGACGGACAAAAAGCAACGCATATCACTCCGGTGGACACTCGCACAGAACGTATCGTCTCTTATGGACCGGTACGGGTGATTGCAGAAATTGAAGTGACCGGATGGAAATATCAGGATCAGGAACTGAATATGATGACACGCTACACGCTTTATGCCGGACATCGCGATCTTCATATCGAAACATTCTTTGACGAACCACTCAATAAAGAAGTTTTCTGCACAGGTGTGCAAGACATCGTAGGTACTTCCAAATCTTTCTCCGATCATAAAGGACTCGTAGGAAGTTGGGGAACGGACTGGCCGGTAAACGACACCGTGAAATATGCTAAAGAAACTGTAGGACTGGGCACTTGTATTCCTCAACGTTATGTGAAATCGGAAGAAAAGGATAAAGCTAATTTCCTTTATACCATTACCGCTCCGGGAAATAAATATTTCCAGTATCACACTACTTTCACTTCGATGAAAGAGACATTCGGATATAAAACACCGGAAGCATGGTTTGCTCATCTCCGCGAATGGAAAGAAGAGCTGGCTCATCCGGTGACAGTGAAAATAAAAGATAACCGCACCAATAAATAGGGGGTAGAAACAAATACAACTAAACAAAAATTACGAGGTTTCTACCAATTTTTCTATGACTCTGCACAAATATTCCTCCTTGTGCAGAGTCTTTTTTTCTACCTTTGTCACCAGATAAAACCAACGAATCATATCTATAAATAATCTATCTATAACATGAAACGATTGACACAGACTTTAGCTTTTTTGCTTATTAACGGTTTTCACCGCAGTAGCACAGAAGAACTATGTATCTGAAGTATGGGTTTCCGACCTCGGAAACGGTAAATACAAAAATCCGGTGCTTTATGCCGACTATTCCGATCCGGATGCTTGCCGTGTAGGAGATGATTTCTATATGACTTCATCCAGTTTCAACTGTTTGCCGGGATTGCAAATCCTTCATTCCAAAGATTTAGTCAACTGGACAATCATCGGTGCTGCAGTTCCCAATGCCCTCTCTCCTATCGAAACTCCGGAACGGCCGGAACACGGCAATCGTGTATGGGCTCCGGCTATTCGTCACCACAACGGTGAGTTCTATATTTTTTGGGGAGATCCCGATCAGGGAGCTTTTATGGTGAAAGCCAAAGATCCGAAAGGTCCGTGGAGCGAACCGGTCTTGGTGAAAGCGGGAAAAGGTATCATTGACACTTGCCCGTTCTGGGATGAAGACGGAAAAGTATATATGGTACACGCATACGCAGGAAGCCGTGCCGGACTGAAAAGTGTAATCACTATCTGCGAACTGAATGCGGAAGCAACTGCAGCGATCACTCCTTCTCGTATTATCTTCGACGGTCACGAAGCACATCAAACTTGCGAAGGTCCTAAAATGTATAAGAGAAACGACTATTATTATATCTTCCATCCGGCCGGCGGGGTACCGACAGGCTGGCAGGTCGTATTACGTTCTAAAAACATCTACGGTCCTTACGAATGGAAAACAGTACTCGCGCAAGGTAACTCTCCAGTCAACGGTCCTCACCAGGGTGCATGGGTGGATACTCCTACCGGAGAAGACTGGTTCCTCCACTTTCAGGATGTCGGCGCTTACGGACGTATTATGCATCTCCAACCGATGAAGTGGGTAAACGACTGGCCTGTGATCGGCATCGACAAAGACGGTGACGGCTGCGGCGAACCTGTTTTGACTTACAAGAAGCCGAATGTAGGTAAAACATACCCTATCTGCACTCCGCAGGAAAGTGACGAGTTCGACGGATATACACTTTCTCCACAATGGCAATGGCACGCTAACATCAATGAGAAATGGGCCTATTATGCAGGTGACAAGAGTTATGTGAGATTATATTCTTATCCGGTTGTAGAAGAGTATAAGAATTTGTGGGATGTAGCTAACCTCTTGTTACAGAAAACTCCTTCTGATAATTTCACCGCAACAATGAAACTGACGTTCAGCCCTAACCAAAAGAATAAAGGCGAACGTACCGGACTTGTCGTTATGGGCAGGGATTATGCCGGACTGATTCTTGAAAATACAGATAAAGGTCTTGTGCTGTCGCAAGTTGAATGCCTAAGAGCGGATAAAGGAAAACCGGAAGAAGTGAGAGCCTCCGTTCCCCTTTCTCAAAATACGGTTTATCTGAAAGTTCGTTTCAGTTGTGACGGAAAGAAAATCAAGGGTAGTGAAGGCGGACATGACCTCATTGTGATGTGTAATTTCAGCTATAGCCTCGACGGAAAGAAATATGAATCATTAGGTGTTCCTTTCCAGGCAAGAGAAGGACAATGGATCGGCGCTAAGGTCGGTATGTTCTGTACGCGTCCGGCTATTAAAACGAATGACGGCGGTTGGGCAGACGTTGACTGGTTCCGTATTACGAAGAAGTAATCAAAGTATATATAAGGATGAAAAAAGATTGTCCCACAACTTTCAAGCAGTAGCGGGACAAGCTTTTTTATCTTCTTTAAACTTACATACAAGCCCAGCCAAATTTACGAACAAGCTCTGCAAGCAGACTACGGTCTTTTATTGGCAAATTAATGACCACATTCTCGCGCTTCTCTCCAGATAAAACATATCCCTCAGCCGGCAATTTATCTTCCAACAATACACTTTCCTTTAATAACGTTTTCTGGTATTCACCCGATTGAAACACAACATCGTAATACTCATGTTCATTTTCAGGCTGTAGATAGAGTAAACGCAAATCGGCTTTACCTGCTAAGAAGGATTCAAGTCTACGTGTAGAGATACGTATTCCCGTATAGCGATAAACCGTCTCATCATCATACAAAAGACAAAGATACAGTGTATCAAAAGCATCTCTTGCCACAAAAAGCTGAGGCACATCACAGAAATCCAGAATTTTGTCTATCCTTAACACATCTTCCATTCCCATAATCAGACTATTTTTGCTTGTAAAACATTAAAATCCTTTGTTCTCCACCAAGAATAATGTGCTATACCAAATGTTTTCTTTAACACTCCATCTTTTGGTTCCAATATGACTAAAGCAATATTTGCCTTCTTGAACTTAGGAAGCTTTAATCTTTTCTCCGCTTCTTCCCTCTCTGAAAATAGAGAGACTGCCCTTGTCACACATTCATCTATTCCTAATCCTTTAAAGATCTTATCCGGCTGCATTTTTCTTTGCGAAAAGAAATCTTCTGTTGTAACAGGATTACCATTTGCAATTCTATAATAACAGCCTTCGCACCGCTTCGCATCCGTTGGGGGACATTGTTCAGGCAATGCCTCAAACCATTCTGCATTCATTATTCTTTAGTTTTTCGCAAAGTTAAGCCAATCTGGTAGAATAACAAATATATTTCCGGCTTTGTTGTTCATTCGATATTCTCTAAACTATTGCCTCATTCTTCCCAATCTCATTTTTTAGTATACCTTTGCAGAATAAGAGATTTAAATATAAAATTAACTATAAACATAAGCCTTAATGAAAAAACTAATAATATTCGATTTGGACGGTACATTATTAAATACTATCGCAGACCTCGCCCATAGCACTAATTATGCTTTGAATAAATTAGGATACCCCACACACGATGTAGAAAAGTATAACTTCATGGTAGGAAATGGTATCAACAAACTCTTTGAACGTGCCTTGCCCGAAGGAGAAAAAACAGAAGAAAATGTACTCCGTGTCCGCAAGGAGTTCATTCCTTATTATGATATTCACAATGCAGATGATAGCCGTCCTTATCCGGGTATTTCAGCGTTATTGTCGTATCTGCAATCCGCAGGTATTCAGATTGCCGTAGCCTCCAACAAATATCAGGCTGCTACCGAGAAACTCGTTGCTCATTATTTCCCGGAAATCCGCTTTACTGCTGTTTTCGGGCAGCGGGAAGGAGTGAACGTCAAGCCCGACCCGACAGTCGTTCTTGATATATTAAAACTTGCCAATGTACGAAAAGAAGATGTTCTTTATGTAGGCGATTCCGGTGTAGATATGCAAACAGCGGCCAATGCCGGTGTAACAGCTTGCGGAGTGACATGGGGATTTCGACCACGTACGGAACTGGAAGAATTTAATCCGGCATATATGACAGATGTGGCCGAAAAAATAAAAAAAATGGTCTTTTAACGATGATATCCTTACAAGAATAATTATGATTCGGCAAGTAAAACTTCAATAGTCTCAATAAGTTCTCTTGCCGGAGCTTTTATCGTACTGATTTCATCCTCCGATATTGAATAAATGCAATTATAATCCCCTTTTTGCCGTAATTGTTCCATACGCGCCAAAAAACTTCCCAAACGTGCACTAATTTTGCCTGTTTTTATAAAATTCAAGCCAAAGCAAGCTATCAACCCATCATGGGTTTTACATGATAATCCATTTTGTATTAATAAAGCCTGAACAGCATGAAAACAGGCATAATAATATCTATTGGAAGCAATATCCCAATACTTCAGATCAAACATCTCATCTGCTTGTTTCAAAAAATACTTTAGCTTTCTCCAACTGTAATATCACCAAAGAATTACGTTCTTCATCTGTCAATTTCATACTAATTCAATTCCTTCCTGCTCTACATTTTTATAAAATGGTGTAATACAACTTGCAGCCCATTCTTTCATCGTATACATAATCGGATTAATTTCCACGCGATGACTATTATAAATACGCTGTCGATTGGTCAAATTACCACGAATGGGGATTCCGCAACGGTACCACCACTCGCAATGCTGATGATTACTGTGCCAGCCAGACTTACATTGATTTATATAACATTTGTCCCGATCCGGAAAGAATCCGTAAGGTCAAAGCCAATATAGATATGCTGGTCAACACTCCTCAAGTAAATGATTGGTGGTGGATTGACGCCATCCAAATGGGAATGCCTGTATTTGCCAAACTGGGAAAATTGACCGGAGAACAAAAATATTTCGACAAAATGTGGGATATGTATGAATATACCCGTAACAAACATGGTGAGAATGGCATGTACAACCAAAAAGAAGGTTTGTGGTGGAGAGACCAAGACTTTGATCCCCCTTACAAAGAACCTAACGGTAAGAATTGCTATTGGAGTCGTGGTAATGGATGGGTATATGCAGCACTGGTACGTGTATTGGATGAAATTCCTACTGATGAAAAACATCGCGCCGACTATATCAATGACTTCCTGACCATGAGTAAAGCTATCAAAAATTGCCAACGTACTGATGGTTTTTGGAATGTAAGTATGCATGACGAATCAAACTTCGGAGGTAAAGAAACCAGTGGCACCGCTTTATTTGTATATGGCATGGCATGGGGGGTACGTAACGGACTGTTGGACAGAAAAGAATACCTGCCAGTCTTGTTGAAAGCATGGAATGCTATGGTGAAGGATGCCGTTCACCCTAACGGCTTCATAGGACTTGTACAAGGAACCGGAAAAGAACCGAAAGACAGTATTTGAAAGTAAGTTATACACCACCTTATCCAAATTACCTTTATCAATAAACATTTTATAGGATGGCACAGACGGCAAAAAGCGGAAATCCATATTCTTCTGTTCTGCTACGTCACTGAAACTTAAATATATTTCGTACAGGAAAGCAACTACATCAGTTTCCTGCAGAGAAAGAGCCAACTTGTTGTTCTGCATTTTTCTGAACTCCAGCAACTGATTAATCAGCCTCAACATACGTTGTGTACTTTTATCCATGACTTTCAACGGATGCAATAAGGCTTGTGGAATATCATCCATCCGGTACATTTTCTCCAATGCTCCTTGGATCAATGTAAGCGGAGTACGGAATTCATGAGAGATATTTGTGAAAAATACCAGTTTATACTCTGTCAGTTGTTTTTCAACATTGATGCGGTTGCGCAACCTATTGAAATTAAAAATGATACGATATGTAAAGTACAAAGCTATTAACATCAGGATGAAATATCCAAGCATAGCCCAATTTGTTTTCCAAAACGGAGGCACAATAACAATCTTCAAGGTTGTTTCGGTATCATTCCAAATACCGGCACCACCACAATATTTCACATGGAAAATGTAACTCCCCGGCTCCAGATATTTATAAGTGGCAAAACTTAAAGAAGACGGAACATTCCATCCCTTGTCATAGTTTTCCAGCCAATACATATACTTGATTTGACCATTATCCGAATAATCGAGAGTAGAAAAATCAAGCATAAAAGAATTCTGGAAATATTTCACTGTAATCTTATCCGAATAGGCTAAAGATTCTTGCAAAGGAGAACCCGGCATATTAGGCTTCACCTGAATTCCATTAACGGACAATCCTGTGATAACAATAGGAGAAAGCAATCTCTCTGTTGGAATCTTCTTCGGGTCAATAATCGTCAATCCGTAGTTTGTTCCAAAAATCAGTTTACCGTCTGCACCCATACACGCACTGTTCTCGCTATATACATTTCCTAATGTATAAGATGAGAAGAAATAATTCTCGAAAAAGAATGGCTGTTGGGATTGAACCTTGAAATTCCATATTCCGTAGCAATCCATAATTGTCCCGAATGATCTTCTAAAATAGATTGCACCATATTATTAACCAGTCCTTCCGCTATTCCATAATGTGTATATTTCAAAGACTGACAGTCGTCTGACAGTTCGCATAGATTCAGCCCGGCACCCGAAGTTCCTACCCACATGCGCCCTTTGCTATCACGAAACAGGCAACGAATCTCATTGCTGCAAAAATTGCCATCGGTGTAGCTGAACAAATGATAGTTATCTTCATTAGCAATCAATGAGTCAGGGTGGAATATGCAGATACCTTCACTTGTGCCCATCCATATCATCCCTTTCTCATCTTCTGCCATTACTCTGACTATCCGTAAGCCATACTTCTTTCCTTGAAAGAAACGACGGAACTTATATTGTCCTTTTTCCGTTGATTCTGCCAGATCCAGTCCTCCTCCAAATGTCCCCACCCACATACGATCTTTCTTATCACGAAGAATGGAATAAATATTAGAATGAGATAAGGCAAAAGGATTAGACGGATCCGTTTTATACCACGTATCTCCTATTTTTAGTCCGTCTCCCCGGGTTCCTATCCATATATTCTCCCGACTATCTTCTGAAATCGCATAAATATTATAGGGCAAATAATGATTATCTATCTTAGTTTTCAGATGAGAATCATAATTATACAATCCACCTCTTCGCGTTCCTACCCATATATCTCCATTCGACATTTTAGTCAGTAACCGGATTGTATTCGAACGGTCAAAAACATCCGGTGATTCTGGATAGACATGTGTAATGCCTTTATTTGAAATGGAAATATGAGACAAACCGGAATATTCGGAGCTTACCCATATTCCTCCTGTTCTGTCTTTCATCAAACATAACAAAAAATCTGACCCTATAGGTCCTGCATTCTTCCCTTCGGAAACAAAGTGTTCCAACCGGTCCTCCTGAATATCGTAGGTGAAAAGTCCGTTTCCATAAGTTGAAATCCACACAATCCCCCGGTCATCACGCACCACATGATAGCGTTCATAATCTATATATTTCATCTTCTCTTCAGGAATCAGTTGAAAATTCTTTATTTCTCCGCTCTTCGAGTTTATATAATAAATTCGTCCAGTGTTATTGTAAGCCCAACAATCTCCGTAATTGTCATGAATCACTTTTCCATTATTTATTTTCAGTTCCCGGCAAGGAGTTATTTGAAAGTTCTGAAAATCAAATTCATATACCCCTTCGCTGGAAGTAAATATAACCCATTTATCTTTTATCAATGAATGTGTACTGACAGATGTATTACCGGCAATAGCAGACAGCGACGCTAAACAGTCTATTTTTTTCGATCCATTTACACAACGATACACATCTCCACTCTTTGTCAGAAAATACATATCCTCTCCATGAGGGAAAGAAGAAGAAAAATTCAATTTCCTATCGATAAATTCAACTTTCCTTTATAAACAGACGCAAGTCCCTGCATGGTACCAATCCAGATCCTGCCACTAGAATCTTCATTTATAAATTTAATCCGGTCATCGGGCAAGTTTCCAAATTCCGTTCTAAACTTCACAGAGGTCATAGTCCGATCGTCCTCACAAACAATTTGACGCACACCATTCCTTCTATGCCAAAGCCACACATCTCCATTAGAGGACATAAATATTTCTGAATAGTTCTCTCCATCACTTCCGGTACCGGTAAAATCTACAAAACAAGCTTTCTGTAGATCATAACAGCTGAATAATTCCGGCACAGTCTTTATCCACAAAAAAACCATTCTTATCCTCTGCCACATGTTTTATTCTGTTATCTGCTAAAGAAACCTGATCGTGTTTTCCGCTTTCCAACTGATAAGTAAGAAAAGTATTTCCATCATAACGGGTCAATCCGTCTAAAGTACCCAACCATAAGAATCCTTTACTGTCCTGAAACATGCATCGTACAGAATTACTAGGTAGCCCATCACTGGTTCTCATTTGTTTGGAACTAAGTTCAATATCAGCATACAAATCCGATAAAGAAAAACTTAACAAAACGAAGAGGCATAATAATTTATATTTCATATAGTGGTTGGGGTTATTTTGATTGCTGGTTACAAAGATACATCTTTTGCACTGCAACATAGAATGTAACACTATGAAAAAGTAAAATCTCCATATAAATTTATTCTTTAATAATACACTTCCCACGATTTATCCCCTCTGCATTGATCGTCATTTGTCGACAAGTAGCATTATTATAAAAACTAACGTTCACTTTTCCATTATTATCAGTCCTCACATCAGGATTCCAATACAAAGTTCGACGAAAATCGATATCTCCCGGAACACTATTACTATGATTTACCTGATAGAATTCTCTTACAGGAGAAAAGGCTTTGAAAAAAGTATAACGCATTCCCTTCTTATACTTGTCATGCAACACATCGTTATATAAACGGACGATGAATAATACCAGCCTTTGGTTAGCCTGAAAAACAGCATCATGTAAATGTCTCATACTATAAAAATCTGATGTCGGATCACTCGGAGGATAATAGCCATAATTACTATCTATGTTTCTCACTATCCAAGCCCGAAGATTTCCATCATACACTTCTATTGTTTTTATATTCTCTATCGGATGATCGGAAGCACCGATGCCCTTTCGCGGATTAACAGAACCTCCACCATCTAAAATATAACAAATAGCACTATTAGCATACGTATACGCAGTATCTACCATGTTTACCGCAGAAATATTTCTTTCCATATATTCCCCAATGTTCCTGGATAATCCTTCCCTTGATCCATCAGCCTACTAATATCCTTTTCCACATTACAAACCAGATCCGGAAATATCTCATTCTTTATCTGTTTTTTCTTTATCACCACTTGAGGAAGATTCTGTATCATACCTAAAACATTACTATTGGCCAGACTATCTGAAGTATCTGCAAAAACAATAACCGTATCCTTCACCTGAAAGTCCGAAATAGAATAACTGCGGGCTTCCGGACTAAAAAGGCGGTCGAGCATAATCCTGCAATGTTTCGGTTTGCCTTTCGAAGTCACAGAAAGAGCCAGCTGCCATTCACCGTCTACTGCCGCATGATCCGGCAACAGGAAATGGAAACGCCCTTTTTTGTCAGTTTTGCAATGACCATGGAAAGAAGCACTATCCTTAACAATCCAAAACACAACATCCACATTCGCTTCCACCTTATTCTTGAGTAAAGATTTCACTACACCACTCACTGGTAAACCCTCTTCAGCATAATGTGCCACATGAAAAGGAGATACCCCCGCCATCACCTGCCAATTGTAACGGCGCCACCCCTGTACCATCATCAACAAGTCCAACTTCATACGATTACTACGGTCGTCCGTCCCGAAATATTGCATCGGATGAGCGATGTAACCTCGTATTTCAGAAGAGAGCAACAAGTCTGTCAGGATATTCTCATGATAACCAGTATGAATTTCTGTGCCAGCATCACGCACAGACAATGAAAAACTGCCTGATACAGGATTACCGGACAAATCTTTCACAGCAAGTGATAGTCTCACCTTTTCTAAAGGTTTATAGAAAGGTTTATCCGCCTCCACCGTAACACGGCAATATTCTAACGGAGCACGATTAAAAGCCAAACGGTCTGCCAAAATTTTGCCATCCTGATTATAAAGAGTAAATTGAAGGCAACCGGCAGGAAGTTTTCCTTTATTCAATTGATAAATATAAGGTTTATCACCCAAAATTAAAGCTTCTGCTGAATAAACTGTACCACGACATGATACAGAAACGGCTAAAGTATCAGCCGGCAAGTCCGGAGATTTTTGCAGATGTACCTGATAAGTCTCTGCATCCAAATCTGTCACACGCATCACATATCCTGAAGAAATAATGTTTGAAAAAGAAAAGTCATATTTCTTTCCATCATAATCGGCTACAATTTTATATGTAATCTTATCAGGAATCATTTCAAAAAATCCCATGCCTTGGTGATAAGTGGAGAAATATGAAACCAGTTCACCGGAAGAATCATATACCGCACCTGTTATATTCAAATCTTCTCCATTCTCTCCTGTAGCTTTGAAACCGATTCTCGAACGTAACCCAACCACAGCATTTCCTCCTTCAGGATAAAAAGGAAAGGTTGACTTTCTTAGCTTTTTGTTTTTTTTACGTTCGTCTTTCAAGCCAAAACCACTATCCATCTTCCGATCAGTATAATACCCTTCTATTTCTGGAGAATCATAAACAGGAAATACACGAGAAAAAATACAATCGTCACCAAAATTCAACATACTTCGAGTGTAAGCACGAACTTCATAGAACCCACTATGATAACGGGAACTCAAGGCAAATTCACCATGACATTCGCCATTTTCAAGCTTTAATTGGCGGTCATCCACTATTATTCCTTGTGGAGTCAACAGCTCTACATGTAACACTTTGCTTAAAGTGGTGGGACGAAGTTGCTCTGCAAATACCGCATAAGCCTTAAACCAGATAGTATCACCCAAATAATATCCAGTATTGTCAAAATGAAGATACACCTTTTCTTGAGGGTTCAGTTGGTTGAATTGATTTATCGCTTTTACATAGCCAGGTAATGAACGGACACTTATAGATTGGGCATATAATGGTGGAACTATTATAATATATAATAGTAAAATAGCGAAAACTGTTTTTATTTTAGTTATGTGTTTCATGACTTTTTAAGATTTACACAAGCAAAACTAGCCAAAAGGAATAATGAATACAAAAAACTTAGCAGGCTATTTCGAAACAAGGATTATTATCCATATTTATGTCATTTTTTCCATATACTGACCAATGATTTGCATTGGTTCATAATCGGTACGGTTATGAACAATTCAATGCTTTTCTCTATAACATGGTCAATTCTTCCATCTCCTTCACTTTCCTCTGTTTCTTCGATGAATAAGGAGTTTGCAGGTGAATAGTCGGTCTTTCACCTTCTCTTCATCGTGAATCAAATCAAATGGCTGCTTCCTGATTTAACCATTGAACAAGATTAGTAAAGCTATTTCGTAATTAGTTTCAACCCTATTTGAAACTAAAAGTTTCACGCCTGGAAACAAAGTGTTTCATGCTTTGAAACGAAGTGTTTCACACCGAGAAACGAATCGTTTCAAGCAGTGAAACTATTTTTGAAACTAATCGCCACAGGTGAAGAGGTGGTGAAGTTGTTACCCTTCACCCGCAAACTCCTTATTCATCGAAGAGACAGAGAAAAGGTGAAAGAAAACATAGAAAGATTGAAAATAAATATCCGATGAGAAAATCCATTCTATTCTGTAATAATTAAAAACCACACCGATTAATTACTAATCCGTTAATCACTATTTAATTACTTTGTGCACCATTATGAGCTTCCCAACTAAATTTCAAAAGAGCAACTACACCCAAACTTCATATTAAGAAGAGCTATTTTGATTTAGTTTTTTTAAAGAATGCTCCTTACCAATTAGTTTTCCCGTTCAATAATATATTTGTTTTAATCTCTTGATATAGTTGACTGATTCGTATCTTCTATAACCGAGTTGTCGAATTTATGTTTTTCTTTCCAAAAGTGAAACGATAATTTACTGATAAGCTAATCACATGATCGCTGACGCGAGGTGTTCGGCTTTCACTTCTTCTTTCATAGCCAATTTGTTGAAGGTGTCCTTTAGAGACTGCCTTGTACGGTGTTCGCATATATAAATCAATATTCCAGTTGTTGATACTGTAACTAGCTCCGAATCCCAGCATTCCGGGAGAATGAGTCATAAGACCGGAAGTGATTTTGATGGTGTTGCATAAAAACATTGACAATCGCCCTTCCATCAAGATACACAACAACCTTAAAGTTGAATTTATCAACCTTTGTCCGTACTGAAAAATTAATATGTGTATTCCCTTTCCTATCTATATCCATGGTATTTTTTTGAGGGGTACCTGAAAGCGAAGTTCATTTCCTCTGCCGCTATAAGGTATATCAGATTCCTCAACAAAAAAAAGATCGGAAAAGACTGAATCATTTTTAATTTCTATCGAATTCTCGGGGTAATCTAATTCTATGTATTCCCCAGATGGAGGCATATAAGTGCCTACGTTTATCTTATAGTCTCCTGATGCAACGATCTTTTCGATAACTTCCGGATTATATTCTTTCTTGCTTTGAGCTGAAAGGATAGGAGCCCCTATCAACATTATCAAAAACAATATAAGAATTTGTTTATTTGTTTTCATAATAATTACAAATTAGAATATAGATACTTTTTCAATTTTTAATGATACGCTAAAATAGTACACTTTCCCTTGCCTCGCTCCCACTCTTCTATTCCATTTTCCAGTATCACAGCATAATTCTTCCAATTCTGATACTTTTCACGGAGAAGTGTCTACAGGTATTGCGGGTATATTTCGATCATTCTCTTCGCATATCCAATTCTCCCATATAATTTACACTTATTGTGTTGCATAGTGACATTGATGTTCGCACTTCCATTAGAATATACCTCAATTTTAAAATTGAAATAGTCTGCTGTCGTACGTGTTGAAAAACAGATACGAGCATTCCCTTTTTCATCTATATCCATAACATATTTTTTGATAGGAGCCTGAAAGATAAGTTGATTTCCCCTATCGCTATAAGGAATATCAGATTCCTCGAGATAAAGAAGGTTAGAAAATACTGAATCATTTTTAATTTCTATCAAATCTAAGTAATCCAATTGTATAGGATCTCTATATGGAGGTATGTAAGTGTCCACATATATCTTATAATTCTTTGAACTGATAATATTTCTGACGACTTCCGCTCTTTGCTCCTTCCTGTTTTGAGCAGAAAGAGTGAGAATTCCCGCTAACACTACAACAAGTAATATAAAGACCTGCCTTTTTTGTTTTCATATCAATTACAATTTAAAATATAGATATAATTATTTCAACATTTAATGATATGCTAAATAGGATACTTACCCTTCCTTCGCTCACATTCTTCTATTCTCGCCTCTGCCATTTCACTATAGGCTTTAATACAATCTTAAATCGTTTCTTCATATTAGTAAATAATCGTTTAGCTCATTTTCCAGTTTCGTCCATATCACATAAGATAAAGAGCTCATTTTTACATAATATTAGTGCAAATAAAAGTTTATCACTCTTGTTGTAACAAAGGACGACATTTATAAATTAGAATGCAAACTTCAACCGTATACAAATGCGTATACATATATAGATTTGTCCTGGAAGGCAATACGGCTAATTTCACTACTCCATACGAATGCAAGGCTTTTTACATATCATTCGAGCACTCATGGAAAGAAACGAAACTTTTCATAATCTATTAATACCATATTTGCTTAGAATCTCGATATAAGAAGATTCGTTCGTCTTTTCCTCTACTTCGATTCTTTAATAACAGCAAAGCATTTTGCGGAACATTGTGAAATGTCAGTTCAAAATCATCTGCTATTTGTTTCTCTATTGAATGCCAACCATCTATATCCCAATAAAACAACTCATATGTATCGCCAACACATATATTATTACCATCATTGCGAATCATATAACCAATTCTTTCTACTTGCTTAGGTTCCCCAAATCCAACCCAACCCATCCGTTTCTTACCGTTTTAGATGCAAAATATGATAATGGATTCAGATCGAAAGCAGCCTTCCGGAGATAATTTGGATTGCTACTCCGTTCTTCAGAACCGATTATTTCACCTGTCAGTTTTTTGTTTCCTACTGTATAGAATATAAGTTCAGCTATGTTACAGCGAAAGGGTCGAGGACTAGAATAGCGCCAATACCGGTACCGGCTAGTATCAGAAATAAGTATATTTCCAGAAACACTATATTCGTCAAACGTATGCAATGTTTTCGCATCACTGAAGTCTTCTTTATTAGCCGCCTGAAACATACCTCCTTTTAAACGTTGTGCCGCAATAAAAGCTTTGCGAATTAAAGGATATTTTCGTTTAACGAAGATACTTTGTGTATTCTCCTTGCCCGGTATAAGAAACTCTAATCTCCCTCTTTCATTTAACAATGCCGGATAATTAAACGGTTTAATTTTACCGTCTATATAGTATGCCGGCATATATACCGCTCCTTTTTCAACCTTTTCGAAAGTCACTTTTTTCCGACTATTTATCCGGCTAAAGCCAATAGGAGTCCAATCTACACCATTAAAAATCGTTAGATAAGCGTATTTTTCCTTTGACTCCTTTTTTCTCTGATAAAACGGGAAATACGGGAGATTCTGTCGCAGCATATTCATCGGTCACATCTTTCATAAACAAGTCTTGAAATACCGGTGGAATATCTGAAGAATGTTGGTTCATTAAAACCAGATCAGGATTGGCAGAGTAAGTTCTTCTATATACTTTTCCCTTACATTCTCCGGGGCGGACACTTGCCAAGAAAGGCTCATGCCCTCCCTCACATGGAATTCTTCGGTTATGGTCTGTCAGTACACTTAACCATGAATGAGCATTGTTATTTGTCGCCCATTGTAGAATAAAATCATAGGAAACAGGAAAACCTTTACTTCTTAAAATAGCCAACGCAGTTGTAGTCCTCGTTTCGCATGAATTAGAAGGTATATTACACCAGAATGGCACTGTGTATAAATAATGCCCATTCATATTTTTTCTAACATGTATAATTACCGTATCATGCAATTTCATATTAATGGCTTCGGCAGCCCAATAAGAGGTTTTGTTCCAAAGATCGTTGTGTTCGAAGTCTTGCAATGTATCATTGGCTATGGGACGCAAGACGGTTCGCCAATTATCAAAAGCTTGTGTCTCTGTACATTTATATGGTAATAGATATTCGCAGAACTCATTAAAAGTAATTCCTTTAGCCCAGTTTCCTCGTTGCCAATCTTCAAATGCTATGTTTATGTTCTGTATCAAATAATCTGCCGTGATAATGGAACAATCCTCTACCCTTTCAAAACATTCCGCCGGATATTGGCGTATCAGTTTGTTTAGCTTGTCAACCTTCTTGTTCATTGAGGTTTTGGAGAAAATAATTTTCTCCGATGCTTTACAATAATTTTCATAGTTTCTGCCAATAAAAGAATAATGTCCGGGCATATTCATAATCAAGAATCGAGCAGCTTTTAATTTCAAACTGTCAGCCTCATTCTGGCTATAATATTGGATTACTTTTTCCAGTTCTCCACGATTAGATTGCGCCAAATCGAGCGTCTTTTCCAATCTTCTATTATCTGTACTCTGACAAGACAGTAATACTCCCAATACTAAAAATAAAATTAATTTCTTCATTACTTTGTTACCATGTTTTTAGTTAAATGATCCCTAAGTATTTTTCTTACTTCTGTTTTGATCTTAATGGATATTGTGTTCTCTTGTTTGACAGGCTGGTGTAGTATTCGTTCTCCAATAGCAACCATTTGATTCATGTTTTTTTCTTCCCGATATAATAGAAACAGTTCATATTGGGGAACAATTAACGAAGGGTTGATATGGTATGCGAAAATGAAACACTCTTTGGCACGACTAAAAAGTTTTCGGCTTTTATACCTTCTTCCCAGCTCACACAATCCGTAAGATGAAGGATATAATTCTACATATTCTTTTAATAAATAGAATTCCTCGCAAGCAGGTAATTTATTCGCTATGGAATTATAATAATGATTCAATAAAGTAAGATCATATTTTATATCATTATAAAGTTCCTGTGCAATACGTTCATGTTTATTATAGGCTTTTTCAAGTTTGGAATAAGTAAGTATTCCACTTATTCCTACATATATTCCTGATATGATTACTCCTAAAATAATAATTTTTGTCCACAATCCGAGGTGGTTTCTTAATATCCTACTCTTTATCGGAAGTAGTGCTATTAGAAAAGGTAGCAGAATCATTAAACGATAGTGCGCCATAGGATATGAAAAACAGGCAAAAATTCCCCAGGTTAGAAGAAAAGCCCTTTGTTGTCGGACACCTTTGGAAGAAGAATGAAAGGACAAAAGAATTTACAATCAAGATTAGAAAAGCTACTCCTATTAGTCCTTGCGTGACAAGTACCGACAAATATTCGTTGAAAGGATATAAAGGGTTGCCAGCATAGTCTACATTGTCAGAGTCCGGATTTTGCATAAAGAAGGCAGCCTGATAGTTGGGGAATTTCTCTCTGAACATTCCTGTCCCATGCCCGGTTATTAGTTTGTCTTTACTCATGTCCAAACAGATACCCCAAATGAACAAACGTCCATCTGCCGATGCTTTCTTATATTGATAAGCAGATATTGCTGCGATTATGGCAATACCTATTATTATACATTGGACAATAAGACTCTTTTTAATAAATGCTTTACTTCGTTGAATGACAATGCTATCCGTATGCCATAAAAGATAACATAATCCTATGATGGCAGCTATCCATCCGGCTCGTGAATGAGTCAGTACAAGAGCGTTTATCTGTAAAACACCGCTTATGAATAAGCATATTTTTTTGAAACAAATACGTGTTATTATAAGAAGATAAACGGAAATGCAGAATGAACAAGCGAGAAATCCTCCGGCAAGACTAGGATTGAAAAAAGAACCGGTACAATTAAACAACAGATGCTCGCTTTCCACCCATCCGTAGTTTTGCAAAATGACCAATACTGCTTCCAACGTTCCAATTATTGCGATGGATAAACTTCCCGTTCTCTGCTGTTTATCCGTCATCATTCGGATTGATATATAAATAAGGCAAACAGACAGAAACTTAAGTAGAAAAAGATTTGTAACAGGTAATGGGCGTATGAAGAAGCTGTTGAAAAGTATATATCCGGCATACCAGGCAATAATGATGTCCACCATTGAGATTTCGGGAAACCTTTTGTTCCTTATAGCTAATCCCAATGAGACAATTGCCAAGCAAGCGGATATAATAGTTTCTATGGAGATTAAGATATAGTCTGATAAGATTGTTTTATATATAAAATTGATAGGTAGCAACAGTATCCCCCATAAGCATATCTGCAAAAAATAAAGCATGAAATTCATTCTTGTATTTAGCATTTTAAAGTTCATATCTTTTCACTGGTATATTTAGGGGAGTATGCCTCTATTAATTTAAGCACTAAAATACAGTTTTATAAGTAGATGACAGGGGAGGAGGATACGTATATATTTGTTCTATGCCAGATATCTACATATCCTCTAACACCCACCCCTGCACAATTTCTTTATTTAATGACTTTTCTATTCCAGTTCTAAATCTCCAGAGCTCTTCACCTTATACCATTTTCCGTCTTTTTTAAATAATTTTCTTTTCCGTCATCATACATAGCTTTGATTACGATATTTCCTTTTGTATTCATTGCTCCCCATTTTCCACCAGAAAATTTTCTATGTTCTTTATCTATCCATATCCAATTTCCTTTTTCACAAAATATAGCAAGACCATTTTCTTGAAAAGGGAATATAAACCCCCAATTGGGCTTAATAACTATTTTCCCATTCATATTTGCAAAGCCTATTTTTCCATTCTCTATAATTCGAAATAAGCCATTCGATATTATATCCGGACCGAGTTCAAAACTACAAACTTGAAATAGGACTTTTTCACTTCTGTCAATTGCATATACACCTTTCTTATCCTTAAGAAGAACAAATGCTATTTTATCAAATACATCAGTAAAAAGATAGGGGTATTTCCCTGCAGGAATAATAACTTTCCCACTCGAATCTACATAGCCAAGGGTTGCATCAACAGCCTCGAAATTAGGATAATAATAAATATACAGTTTGTTATCTTGGGCATACATGTTCATTGAGATGAACACTAAAAGTATTGTTATTATAATATTTATTTTCATGTCTTTCTTTTATTTAAGATTCCAAAAATATAGATTTTTACACTCATAGTACGGATGATCTGATGATATGGTATTTGTTCCATCCCAAATATCTACATGTCCTCCAGCACCCCAACCACAATCTGTTTGTCCAATAATTCCAGTTTTTCCTTTAATATCCTCCAAGGTGACAGTCTGGTGTGTACCATATTTTCCATCAAGATAAGGAATTATATCGGCAACTTTATAATAATACCATTCATTCTGACTATTACGATCTGCATCTCCTGATATTGTTTTTTCGTACGAAAATGGAATTTTATGGCTTCCTCCACACATAATTTAATGCATAGCTTAATCTAACTGTGCATCCGTTCACAAAGGCTGGATTACCTTGATAATTAACAAGTACCTTTCCACCTATTAATTTTGCTACATCAATAGGCTCCATTTTAGCAACGATTTTGAATTTCTCTGTAATTGTACTAAAAAGGAGGAAGACTTATGAAAGAAGGACGATCGGAAGAACTTCCCCCTGATGATCCACCACCAGGCGAACCGCCTCCTCCTCCCCAGACTCCACCACCAGAAGGAATCTCCTCTACCTCTTCATCCTCTGAACAAATATGACCATAAGGTACATACTGTGCACAAAAGCCACAAAAATAATCCTCGTCATCATCATCATCATCTTCACCATCCGGTGTTATGTCAACTTCTTCAAGCCATCCTCCGTCTATCGTATTTCGGGTGAGGCTCATCCCAATATTATTAATATTTTGAAAGATCTCTTTTTTGATTTTCCGGGATAATGCTTTATCTTTGAATGTAGCGGGTGAATATGACCATAAGCACTTTCCAGACTTTACTCTGTCTGCCACTATCATCTTACTGCTCACTATGTTGTTATACACTACATATCCGGACAAATTGCCATATAGACTTTTATCATGGATAACCTTTTCAGTGAAAGTACTTTTGTTGGCACGATAATAATTCAGGGACGGCATTATCGTCACATAAGCTGCATCATAATTACCCGTTTTATCTCTCCGTACACACAGTGTTTGCGAAATCGGAATTCTGTAGTTCTTCTTCTCTCCCTGTTTGCCTATTTTAACTCGGCGTATGTAGTTGTTTCCGGCAATAATAGGTACATATACATACTCATAATTTGCATCCTGCTTAATGTGAGCTTTATGCCAGCAAGGAGTAACTTCCCCGGGTGACATATTTTTGTTTTGCACTAATTTACTTTTTTCTGCAGCTTCAGAGATAGTTTGCTCATAATAATTACACGCCTCTGATACGAATAATTGAGCTTCACTGTCAGATAAGATACCAGGTGAGTCGTCCACTTGACAAGAAGCCAGAAGAACAGTAAGCCCTAGCAAGCTTCGAATTAGTTGTGTTGAATGTTTCATAAGAAATAGTTATAAGTTAACAATAAAAATTAGTTATCTAGCTGCTAATAATAAAAAAGTATGTAAGTATAAAGGCTTACACAATGACAGCTTGTGTAAAAAAACGATATTTTAAGTTTAGATACAAAAATCAACCATATACAAATGCGTATACATAGTTAATGTATACGCATTTGTATATGGTTTTTACAAAAAAGATCATTCCAAACGCAACGATTTAATAAAATCGGTAATAGATTTACAAGAAACATTCATTTTCTTTTTCAATCTACTACGGCGTATTCGAAAAGAACTTCCTAGAATATGGAATAACTCTGAAATCTGCGCATTACTAAAATCAATACGTAACAAAAGAATGACATGTATATCATCTTCTGAAAGTACAGGGTAATAATGTCTCAACTTATAGATAAAACCATCTTGATGAAAATTTACCCAGAGTTCTAATTTATTCCAATTGCAATCGCTTATTGCGGATAAAGATGTAACATAGATTTGTACATCATAGGCAGTCTTCCACTCTTCTTCATCCATAGTTATTTTATCTATTACAACTATATCCTATTTCACCAATTCACCATTGATATAAAGGTTCTTGAAAGTTACATCTTTCGCCCCTTTAATATCATTTGCTCCTTTGGCTACATTATTAAAATGAGAATCCTCTACACTGATGTTATATACATGTTTATCATCCTCCAATCCGATAATAAGCACACCTAATTTACTCTTCTCACAAGTCACATTTTTCAAATGCACATTACGAACAATCGGGTCAAAACCTCTCTTACATTTTTCCCGATTCTCATATTGCAAGTTGATGCGCAGCACTGCTTCACGACATTGTCCTACCGTTACATTACGAACAAATACATTTTCTATAAGTCCTCCGCGACAAGTGCTCGTCTTAATACGAATGACACGATCCAGATTCGGGCTATCCATTCGGCAGTCTTCTACAAACAAGTTACGGTAACCACCGGAAATCTCACTGCCGATCACTACTCCTCCATGTCCATTTCTCATCATGCAACCACGTACGATAATGTTCTCACTGGGAATATTCCATTTACGCCCGTCTTCATTACGTCCTGATTTAATGGCAATACAATCATCACCCGTGTCAAATGTACAATTCTCAATCAACACATTCTTACAAGATTCAGGATCACATCCGTCTCCGTTAGGTCCACGATTGAAAACAGTCACTCCGCTAACAATCAAGCTCTCGCAGAAAAGAGGATGAATCACCCAAAATGGAGAGTTTAACAAAGTAACACCTTCAATCAAGATGGTGTGGCAGGAATGTAAGTTCAATAGCTGCGGACGCATACCATCTTCCGGCTTCATCAGACGCTTGTAGACAGGAGTCGATGTTTCACCATACATCAACAGACGTTCACGACCTCCATTGCGTTGAGCCACCATGCCTTCTTTCCAACCATACTTTACGGCTCCACACATCGGCCACCAAGTTTCCATACTACCTTGTCCATCGATAATCCCTTTTCCGGTTATGGCAATATTGCTTTCACCATAAGCATAAATCAAGGGGTGAGCATTATAGCAATCAATTCCTTCCCAACGGGTTAAAACAGCAGGAAAATAAAGGCTTTGATCTGTAGAGAATTTCAAAACAGCTCCCTCTTCGAGATGGAAATTCACATTGCTCTTTAGAGTAATAGGTCCGGTATAAAAAGTACCTTTAGGAACAATTACCGTGCCACCTCCTGACAGACTGCACTGTAGAATAGCCTGATTAATAGCTTCATGGCAAGGATTAGCCTCATCATCCGTTTTTGCTCGAAAATCAGTTATAAGAAATGTTCGTTTCGGGAAAGAGGTCCGTTTAATCTGTTTTTCGATACGGGCGCTTTCTTTAAATGCTTTATCAAAATCAACAGTATTCGCAGATGTTACCTCTGCCACAAAAAGCAACATCAGTAGTAAATTAATAGTTCTTCTCATCATAATTCTTATCCTTTTATTAATATGTTATTTTTATTTTATTGCAATGTAACTCCCATCAAACCGATAACAACATCGTTTGAAAGTGTTTCCAACGTCAGATGACTTAACTCTTTGGAAGGATTCAAAGGCATGTCCAAAAGTACACCTGCTCCTCCCTCGATGGAACGTCCATAAACACCCTTTATGCCTAAGTTCTTTCCCAAGTCATTGCTAACCAAACCCGTCTTAAAATGAATGCGATAAGGACGGGGAGAAACAACGGTGAATGCCTGACCATCAACATAGAAATCTTGCTCAATAGGACACCAGTTATCCGGATTCACTAATTCCAATACATCAGAAGTTCCATCTGTATAGTATACACGAACAATACCATTAGCAATGCGACACTGCATGTGGTTGGTACTGCCTGCCATCATTAAATAGGCATGAGAAGCCCGACCGGAAAGCGGAATACTCAAACTGTCGGGATAATTATCCCACAACGAAGTAAAAGCAATATTGCTTCCTTGAGCCAATGTTCGGAACGGCACACCCAGTTTGGTAGTCAGCATCTCATCACGTACCAAGGCACGCAAACCTGCATCATCAATATCAGCAGTTAATTTCGGATGACACCACTCGCCAATGCCCTGAACAGGAAGTTGCAAAGTGGTATAAGGCGAACGGGGTGTCAGATACTCATTCCGGAAAATATCAGTCACATTCGCATTGAACAAAGAATCCATATTCATCATCCGGCACTCTGACGTATTCACCTGTGAGAAAGGAAGAATGACCGGTGATTTTTCCGATTTCGTAATCTGTACGTTTACAGGCTGCCACCATTCCATCTGTCCTTGTTTCATGCGAACAAAGAATGTATGATGCCCCAAATGATCATTGACCTTACTTCTTATAGATGTATTACTAACATTCGGTTGTATCAGCACTCCCTGCGGATCATATATTTCACCGAATACCGCCCCTAAAATGGATGGAATACGGATCTCCACTGAAGCCTCCGCCTGTATTTCAGGCAGAACCGGATTCAGTCTGTTTCCTCCCCACACAATTTCGACAATTGCTTTTTGGGCAGAAGAAGCAGGAATAACAACCACCGGATAACCGGAAGCAGCTTCCGCAAAGCTCCAGTCAACTTCTTTCCCATTTACTTTCACAGAATGAATCCTTTCTCTTCCGACATTCACTTGTAATGTCAATGCCAAAGGTGCCTTAAAACGTTGCTCTATCCGGTAAATATCTGTATCATTCTCCCTGACAAAGTGATAGGTTATGTCAGGCAAAGAAATAGAAGCTTTTGACCATCCTGCAGGAAATCCCGGACGAATCACCATCTTCCCGTTCAATACATCGGGTAAAATGCCATACAACCCCTGTACCAGTAATCGGGAAGCTACCCCTATCGGATCTCCAAAGTCACGATAACACTCTCCACGGGCAGCATCATAAAAGCTGACTTGCCCCAAATTGCCAGGACTTTCACCTAAATACATACCATCCAGAAATGAACTTTTCATCAATCGATATGCTTCCTCCGGACGTCCTGCCTGGAAATAGGCCAAAGCTGTATGCATCACCTCTGCGAAAGCCACATTATTGATACTCCAGGAATAAGGTAACCAATTGGTAGTGGCAATCGTTGCATACCCCTCTTCCAGTCCATCGGCATACACGGGAATATGTGGTATTTCCGTATCAACATACCGTGTAGCCTGATAAGCTTGAAAAGGATCAGCAACGTCGCTATCGAGTGCATGGTATATAGTCCATAATCCCGGACTTTCGTGAAGCCGGCGATGTCCCATAAAATCCTGATATTCCGCCCAACAACCTTTGCTCTGCATCCAAAGACGCTTATTCATCGCTTTCAATATTTGCTCGGCTTCGTTCTGATAAGGTGAAGGGTCTTCGCCTATCAAAGAAGCAAGAAAAGCTGCCATTTTATTGGCACGGTAGTTATAAGCCGACGAATGGGTGACTGCGCCACTGTTGTAGTAAAGCGCATCACTTGCCCAAATACAAGCGTATGCATCATATAAACCATCATTGTCCGGATCATAATTTAATTTTTCCCAAGCTAGATGGCGGGTAATCACAAACCACATTTTGCGGACATACGCAGTATCTCCCGTCCAGTTGAAGTGCCATAACAATTCATCCATGTAACAAAGATTCATGTCATAGTGGTGCATCTGGTTGTTACGTTCAGGATTCCGGCAAATATACCCATTACTATATTGAGGAGTTCCCCAACGTTTTTTCCGAACGCGCCAGATTCATTGTAGAATCTTGTGCCGGATGAGGTATTGTATTCGGGACATCAGTCACCTGACTGGCTGCATAAGCATCAAAATGAGTCCGTGCCCGGTCATGCCAACCTAAGGCATCACCAGTATATCCGGCCCTCCATCCACTTAACGGCATACGCCAGCCAATAGCACCGTGCAACCAAACCTGTCCGCCCCAAATTCCATCGGCAGCTGCGACCAATGCACCACCCAACGTGTTCAAATAAGGGTCCGGCGTTTCTATCTTCAAATGAGAAGCCAACGCCAAAGAGGCTGCCTCCGCTTGTTGATAGAGTTTACGGACATTATAGCCTTCGGGAACCTCCCCACGTACCAAGTATACTTCTTTCTGCAAAGCAAGTTCACCTGTGACAAGGTCAGTCGCTTCGGCAGGAAGTTCGAAGCAATCAGCCGGATCTACCCCCATATCTCCATTACGACTCAAACGTTTTCGGTAGCTCCCCCATGTTGCCAACGAAGTATAGCTCCTTTAGGCATATTCGAAGGAGAAAAACGCCAAATAGCTCCATCCATATCGGCTAATGCCAATACTGAAATACGCAGTTCTCCTTTTTCCCCAAGACGGGTCTGTCAAATAATAGGTACGTTTTCCAGCCGAATAACGGGATTCACAATACCCGGTGCGATCAAGCGCCAATTCTGTTCCGTCACGAAGAATGACTTTGAAACTTATATTTCCTCCGCGTCCGTTATTATAAAAAGCAAAAACCGGTCGGTCACTTGTTTCTACACGAAAGGGACTGTGACTACCGTACAAAGCACGGGTATACCGATTCTTACCATTGACACAAACAAACTCATCACCATCGGGACGATATTGCAACGTCCTTTTTGTACCTCGCAGATGTTCATTCAAGGAGATGGATTCTTTAAAGTCACCGATCTGCTTTGCCTCTCTTTGAGCATTTAATGGTATCACCGACAACATCAAGAGGCAACAAACAGTCAGCTTTCCTTTTAAAATAAGATTCAGATGAAAATAACTCATATTTTTTTGTGTTTGATTATGGTAATGGCTTCAATCCTTCCCAACGGACATTCCAAGTTCCATCTTTCGGAAATCCCGGATTAGTCTCCGTACATCCGTCCCAACCGGCACACATCATCGCAATAGCAGTCAGCAAGCCGCCATTACCCGGTAAATAAATACGTAAACGACCGTCCTGATAATTATGTCCATTCAACAGGTAGGTATTAGTGCGTTTATCCATCAGTAAAGCGCCTACAGCCTTTTCGGGTTCGCCCAGACGAGTGGCGTTCATTGCAGTCATCGGATAGTCCCAACCCCAGGTTTTCCCCCAATTCCAGTTGTCCCAAATCCAGTGCAATGTATTTTTCATATAATCTTCCCGGATAAGTTTATTCATCGGAAGTATACCAACTGCACCTAATACTGCCATGTGGTCGGAAGTATAACGAATATCTTTATAAGTATCTATGGCTGTTTCAGCAGCCAGATAAAGTCCTTCATTATTAGATGCTAAAGGGGAAAGTTTGTCGATCATTTCATCCCATTCCAGACTACGTTGCTGTCCCATACGCTCACGCCATTGTTGGGCGGTCTGCATGGCAAAATGCCAGTAAGAAAGTTCGAAAGGAGGATTAACTGTTTCTGCAGCACGCAACGTTTCTTGTGCAGGAATGGCACCTTTCAATACGTAACGTCCTTCCAGTTCATCGTATGTAGCAAAAGAGTACATAAATTCTGCAGTCTCCTGTACCAAACGATTATATTTCTCCAATACTTCTTTAGTCGGATCAGCACGATAAAGTAATTCTGCCAAATAAATTAGATGAGGTTGTTGCCAAATCAGAAAACTTCCTACTTTGGAAGGGGCTTCCGTTCCTGAAGGATCGGTCATTTTCATCCAGCGAACACCATCAAACCCTTGTCTTTGGGCTATTTGACGCGCTATCGGTTCAACCTTTTCATACCAACCTAATGTACGGTCAAGTAAGTTGCTACGATTCCAAAGAGCAAATTGAGCTTCGTGCCACCAGATCATTTCAAGATGAAATTTGCCAAACCACGAATTATAGGTAAGCCCCGTCTCTTGCGGAGGAGTAGTACCTGCACTCTGAATAGCAAGCAAATATTGGCTAAGTACCACACGTCGTTCCAGTTCTTTGGCCCGTGGGTCCGTACATGCCGAAAAGTCAACAGCTGCGCCTTCCTTCCAAAACGAGTTCCAATAGTTTTTGCTTCTTCTTGAGTTTGTGCTACAGTAACAGGCTGCGTTGAAGGAGCTGTACTAGTAAAAGCACATGTAAAAGCTAAATGATCGTCCATCGGAGTCAGGACAAAATAATGTTTTGCTTTCTCATTGAAAGTAGCCTTCCCTTCCCAATACAAAATTACGAAATACTCTGTGCTATCTAAAGTATGTTTCAAAACTGCGGAAGATTCATTTTGAGTAACAATAGTCGTTGTATGTTTATCAACGGCTTCCCAATTACATGCATCATCACAATGAGCGCCCGTAGGATACGGAAAGCGAAAACAAATCCCGGTATGCGCCTTAGAGGTAATATTTGCAGCAATCATATCATTAGAAGGATGGCAGACTGTCTCCACTTGATAATCTTCACCGTTTAATTTAAACCGACTTTCGATTTTTCCATCCCACAAGCAAAGTTTCTGATGAACGTCAGTTACCTGTCCAATATCCGTACCTTCTTCCACGTCAAAGCCGACAATTCCTAAATGAAGACGATGCGGATTGACACGAAACCAATTAGCGGCATCCTGTTGTCTGCCTTCTTCTTTGAATTGAGTAGCGTAAAGTTCTTTCTTTCCCCTGCCAAAATCGTATTCTTTCAGGGTTTCTTCCGGAGTAAGCCGGTCCGGATTGGCGAAGCTATGCCAGCCCCACTGGCTCTGCGTTCCCAATGGAACTCCTTTTTATAATTGTCCGGAAACGTCTGTAATCCGGTTATGTCTACCGTATAAGCAACTTCTCCATTTCCTACAGAAAGTGAAGCTAATGAATCGAATGCCGTCACAACAGGACTATTCCTTTCTACTAATGCCTCGCGGTCAATTATCGGCTGATTTCCATCTCCGCAAGCTGTCCAAATAAAAAGTGCTGCAATAGATACTGCGAATGTTTTCATGATTCTTTATTATTGTTATTTACAAAAGTATTTATTTTTTGAAACAAATGACGCGGATTCTCATTCAAAAACCCGCGTCACTCCACCCTAATAATCCAAACCAAAGGATGATTTGAGGATCTTTATTTTAAATTCCAATGAACGAAATAACCTGCTTTTCCACCAACTTCTGCATTAATCTTAGCACGAATAGCTTCCGGATCAGCATATTTCGGACAAACACGATCAGCTATGATACTTGGATCATTGTAACGACGTGCCATACGAACCATAGTAGGATAAATCTTTCCTTCTGCCGGAAACTCAAGCATCATTTCATCAAGAATCGCTTCATCATTAGCTCTAGCATCTCCACGTGTAAACTCACGATTACCCAAATTAAATGCCCCACGAATACCCAGGTCCGGATAACGACGAGTACCTAACGTACTAGCTCCGGTCCAGTCATCTGTAAAACCATCCCATGTCACTCCACCATTCGGAAAACTTCCATTCACTCCCTGATTAATCAATGCCGATGCTTCCGTTACACGTCCCAAATTATTGAGAGCCTCCGCCAACATGAAATACAGCTCACTGCCACGATAAATATAAATATGCACATCATCTTGATAAGCATAGGTACGCGCTGTGCTATTTGACGGACGATACTTCTGGATAACATAATTACCACTTTTATCTTTCGCAAAATAATAAGTGGAACGCTTATCCGAAGTAGCACCTCCAAGCGGATTAAAATCCGGATCAGTATAACGATCCATTCCTACCTGTGACGGAGCCAACAGATACTCATTGGGTGATTCTGTCCCAAAATGTTTCAACAAACTATTAGTCTGGTTTCCTTGATAATTATAGATAATAGCAGAAACAGTCTCTTGTGGTTGAGGATTAGTATTATCCCAAATCTTACTATATGTACCTGTCAACTTCACATTATGCATATACTGTGTTGCATCATTCACCGTACTGGCAAACTTTGCATTCATTGTATTCAAAATAACATTCACTGTTTTCTGGTAGTCACCATGCCACAAACATAACTCTCCATATAATGCAAAGAATTCTGGTGTCATATAGTCCCAATAACGATATGTACTTTCTGCTGTTTCCGTATCAGGATCGAGCCATTCTTTCCATGACATTGTATTCGTGCCATCTATTCCATCAAACCCTTTAGTTAATAAATCAAGGCAGCCTTCCACTATCTCATCCAAATTTTTCACAGGAAAGTCATTCAAATCTTTCATCTCACGAATCGGTTCATTAAACCAGACAGCCTCTCCATAAATCTTACCTAATGTAAGATATATCCACGCTTTCACACGAAGTGTACAACTAACCAAAGCTTTATAATGATCCAGATTAATAGCTGCCGGATTTTCTGTTTTATAATCATACAACTTTGACAAGTAGTCATTGCATGCTATAATTACATCGTAATAAGCAGCCGGATCGGCATACGAATTTCCTGTCAGGTCTGTATCATAATTATAGATACTATACAACTCACTAGGAGCGTTCTTAGTTGGTTCCAGCAATTCACCACGTGTATCTGTCAAATAGATCACTTTGTCTCCAATGGCTTGTACTTTGGTCATAATACCTATATACCCCGAATACATCTCACTTTCTTCGGTGATGTATCCGTCATGATCTAATACATTCTTCGTCTCGACATTGAAGAAATCGTTGCATGCGCCTAAGAAGAATGTCATACTTAGTAACACATATTTCAATATATTCTTTTTCATCATCCTTAAAAGTTCAAATTAACACCAAATTTAATTGATTTAGGCTGCATCATTTTCGCATAGTCAAATCCTTGCATAGCATCACTATAAGAATAAGAGAATTCAGGATCCAACCCTAAATATTTTGTAGCTGTCAACAGATTCTCACCTGTTACATACAATGTACCGGAACGGAAGAAATTCAAGAATTTCTTATCAAAACTATAACTAAATGTAACATTCTTCATACGCAAGAAAGAAGCATCTTCTATCCAACGGTCCGAAAAGTCATTGTTACCCATCGGGTCGTTCCATTGAGCACGAGGAATATTAGTTTGTTGTCCTTCCAACGACCAGCGGTTTACAACTGCCGCACTTTGATTGCCAAAAGTAGAAAGTGATTCCAAACTACGTCTCACACCATTATAAGCCTGATTCCCTTTTGAATAAGAGAATTCTGCAGACAATGCAAAAGATTTATAACTGATTCGTGTAAAAAAAGCCACCGAAATACTTCGGTGCGGCACTGCCTAAAGAGACACGATCTTTACTATCGATACGCCCATCACCGTTCTGATCTACAAAATGGATGTCTCCTGCCTGATAAGCCTGTCCTTTTGATTGACCAGATTAGCAGCATCTGCTTCAGCCTGTGTAGAGAATACCCCAAGCGTCTGATAACCATAGAACTGATAAGGAGACTCTCCTACACGGGAAACCAACTGCGCACCATCACTATAGCTATTAATCAATTGTGATGTGTTTCCTAATGACTCCACCTCCGATTCATTGCGGGCAATATTACCACCTATAATCCATTCGAAATCACGTGTACGAACCAAAGAAGCTTGCACTGCCAGTTCTACACCTCTATTTTTATTTCTCCACAATTTGCATAATAGTTTAGAGAACCAAGTGCCGATGTATGAGGTACTGCAAAAATAACATCTTTGGACAGATTATTATAATAATCCAATGTCACTTCCAAACGATTACGCAACAGACTCATATCCAATCCAAGATTAAATTGTATGTTCTTCTCCGGTTTCAAAGTGGTGTTTGATATATTGGCACGAACAATACCGGAAGTAGTCATATAAGGCAAACTTGTATAATAATATTTTCCAAGATTGGAAGAGAAACGGCTATTACCGGACAAACCATATTCCGCACGCAAGTTTAAGCGATTTACTAATGTAGAGTTAGTCAATGGCAACCAACCTTTTCCGAGCAAAGTCACACCACCGGAAGGATATATATAAAAGTGGTTTCCATAAGTACCGGCAGAGGACGCACCATCAGCCGCCACATTCAAAGAAGCTGCTACCATATCACGATAGGTATAATCAGCATGAGCATAAAAATTCGCCCAGTTCCATTTTTCCTGATAACCGTAAAAGTAGCGTCCGATTGTTTTTGTATCTCCCAATGTTTGATAAAAATCATTCGGAGTGTTACGGCCTGCACCACCTTCTTACTTATTTTGAGTAATCAACATTTGAGCACCAGCAAGAATATTCAAATGGTGGATACCCTGAAAAAGTCTCTGATAACGTACATTACCATTTGCGAAAATGTTCAAAGTTTCACCTACACCTTCCTTCACGGTATTTTCTGCATTACCATACTGATCAACAATCGGCAAAATACTCTTATCTGATAGTCCGGGAATAAATAGGTGTTCTTTATTATAATTATAAAACATTCCAAATGTACCATTGAACGATAATCCATTGAAAGGCTTGTAAACCAATCCAAGTCTGAAATTTACATCATACTGTCGGTTACGACCATCAAGTGTATTGACGATAGCCAATGGATTGCTTACCGCAAAATCCATATTCGTTGAATTACCATAGTAATAAGTAGAGTAAGTATCCAAAATATTACCATCAATATCTTTCTTATAAGGACTTAACAATGGAGCACGCGAATAAGCTGCTAAGATCGGATTGCTAACATTATCCATTCCTTGTTGCTGATAATTACCTGTCAGATAAGCTAAACCGGCCGTTGCTGTCATCTCCACCCATTTACTAATCAAAACATTTGTATTCAATTGTGTATGATAACGCTGGCTTTTAGTGTAATCCATCAGTCCATTTTCCATCGCATATCCTAATGAAAGGTCATATTTGGCAATAGCATCACCACCTTCTACACGAAACAGATTGTCTGTTACAAAACCATTTTTATAAATTTCATCTTGCCAATCTGTGGTATTGTTATACAAGTAATTGTATTTACTATTGGGATCACTCAAAAAAGGAAATTCCGAGAAAAATCCTTCCATATTACCGAAATAAGTCATACCAATATCCGAAAGGTAAGATTTGTAATCATTACCTGTAAGTAATGGCATACGTTTATTATTCCAATTCACCCCATACTGCCCATAAAAGCTGACCCGCGTATCCAAATTATCGGAAGTTGCACCATCTGTTTCAATTAGAATAACACCATTCGACCCCATCGAACCATACATAGAAGCCTCCGCTCCCTTTTAGTACAGTGATATTTTGAATATCTTGAATATTATATGCCTGAAATATATCTCTCGAAAATCCATTTATCAATTGTGATTCACGAGAATCAGGTAAATAGGGTACACCGTTAATTACCACAAGCGGAGCATTTGAACCTACAAAAAGAACGAATACCACGCAAGTTCATATAACTTCCTTCACCTGGCATACCACCTGCACGGGTGGTCTTCAAAGCCTGCTACCTGTCCTGCCAAAGCCCGATCTATCTTCATACTTCCCTGCGTGAAATCTTTTTTATTGATATTCACCGCAGAAGTCAGTTCGGACGGGAACTTTCGATTCTCATAGGTAATACAGCCGATTCATTATATTTATATGTGCTCTCCGGCATCATCAGAATAACCACTTGTGAATTATCATCTACCAAGCGAGTTTCCGGATAATAACCAGCTGCCCACACTGAAATTTGAGTCGTATTCTCTTTCAACTCCATTTTGAAAGTTCCGTCAACTCCGGTTTTCGCATCTTTACTTCCTACAGCCGAAATGATAGCCCCTTCAATCGGTTTATTTAGCGGTGAAAGTATTTTACCGCTAATTTTACGTCCTTGCGCATATACACTGGCTACCGACAGTAATAACAGCAAAGTTGTAAATATGATTTTTATTGTCTTCATATTGATTCCTTATCAAAATTAATAACAGTTCTTTGTTGGTTTCAGACACCAGTGGTGGAAGCAACATTTGCTTGCGTTTATTCCATGGAATTTAATAACCACATTTACCGGTTCCGTACCTTCAATGGTAATTACACCGACTTTTGCTCCATCACGATCGTACTTTGTTTTATTTTTATCTGTCGCTTTAGAAGTGTCATACCCTTCAGGATATCCCTGTCCGCCACGATCATAGTGCCAATCAGTCTTCGTCAGTTGAGAGGCTGTAACTGTTCCTACATACTCTCCATTAAAAGAAACTTCCACGTCATGTCCCATTTTTTGCTCAAATCCCAAACACAAATCATATTCACCAGGAGGTATCTTATACGGAGCAGCGACTTTAGTTACTTCATCATAACTAAAACCTGTAAAATCCAATGTGTACTCTTTAGTAGCAGAATCTGTTAATTTAAAACGTACGACGCGATTGATTATAGTTGGGAAAACACCAGGCCAACCTGACCATGCTGTCACTTTCGTATCCATTTTATCAAAAGTTAGATTTTCGCTATCAAAATAAAGCGTTTTTCTTCTTCTGACAGATACTCATACCATCTCATAAAATCTTTAACACGATAAATCAATACATTGGTAGGAATCTTCATGTCTGTCACATAATAAGCAACACCATTACTAAGAGAAACTGGATTCTCCAAATCCACCTCTTGTACTGTAGTTCGCCACTGTTTACTAAAAATAGAATTCAAGTCTATATTATCTTCAAAATCCGATTTAGATAGTTTCTTATCAAAGAACACTGACTGGAAAGTCCAATTTTCCAATATAGAATCCTCCCGTAGCATTCCCCATTCCTGTATTTTGTTACGGGCTACAGTCAACGCACGATTAACTACTTCATTAGAAGGAATCAATACAGTCGCTGATAATGACTCTGACATCATATTAAAACCTTGAGCTTCAAAATAAGGATTAGTAACTATAAAAATTGAATCATAGACGTTACTTCCAGTCTCATCAACACCTATTATTTTACTAGCCTCTTTATCAAATGTCAACTGATTACGCTCCATAATCATCTCCCTAAAAATAGAATAATCATCTCCTAATCCTTCAATCAACTCATATAATGATTTAGGAGTTTCCACATAATCCTCTATTTCATAAACATAACCATTGTTCACCTTCGTTATCTTTTTCACAGCTATACCGTTGAACGAGATAGAAGTATCATTATCTTCATTTTCTACCTTCGACACATTAATATATTTTCCATTCCACATCAACACACGTTGTCCATCCGACAGATTAGACGGAGAAAGAGAAATATCCGAAATGTGTGATTTAGCCAAAAAAGTTCTATCATCTGTAGCAACTGCACGAGATAATGCATTCTCGTCACTAACCACTAAAATAGTGAACAACAAATTCTTCTCAACCATTTCATCCAGCACTCCTGTTTCACTGAACAATTGGTACATGGAACTCAATTCCGGTTGCGACTGTAAATAATCAACAGCCGACTTGTTGACTACTGTAATATTTACATTATTCACTACCTGTTCTTCCTGGGAATAATGAGAATCCCAGTCATCATTACATGCATATATACCACTTATCAGCAATATAGATGACAATATATATTTTATAGTTTTCATAAGTATGTGTCTATTCATCTTCAATTATCGGTTCAAAAGTCATATAATCTAATTGGATACGGAACTTGTTATGAGAAGAAGCAGCCGGATCGGCAACCAACATCTTCATAGAATGAACCTTCGTCGTTGAGAATTCAATCTCATCATAAATAACTACATCATAACGTCCTAATTCATTGGCTGTAATACTCGCATAAATAGGAACTTCGACATCTGTATCGGTGTCATCATCAAATGTAAACTTAATTTTACCTCCATTACTTCCACTAGTCATTGTACGCATAAAATCCATTGATTTTGCATAAGTAACTTTTAATATTACCTTATATTTACCAGCTATCAGAATCGGTGTCTTCATGGTAACGGAACCATTATATCCTAAATTCAAATAGATATGATCTTTATTCTTACAATTGATCCAGTCCGAGCCTTTTGTCTTCGGAGTTGCATAGCCCACGCGATAATATCCGCCGTTTTGACTATCTAGAGATGTAAGAGTGCTCCTGGCATCTACGGTGTAACAAGAGAGCGAAGAGACATCCGACTGGCGCTCTTTTTCATCTGCCGTCTGATACTTTTGGTCCGGATCACCATAACCACCATTCACCCAAGCAGCTACCTCTTCATAATCAGCAAAATCCCATTCTACCAGAACCGGAATCTCTGATTCCCACAAAGGCAACCAGCTATCTATTTCATGTAAAATACCATTTTTAGCCTGTACATCGGAACCGTCTTCAACAAACATCGCTTTCACCGATTGACCATCAATTTCTCCTTTATAATTAAAATACAACTTATTGCCACTCTGCATAGATGCTTCCAATACTGCATCTGCTTTGGTAGTCCACAATCGTGTAGTTGCACCTCCACTAAAATTGTTGAAATCAAAAACAGAGTAACTTCCACCAATCACATGATATGCCACATAGCGAAATAATTCGTTTGCTTTATCTTTATAGTCTGTTCCTACTGCACCTGTTTTAACAGCAAGATCAGCAACAGAAGTAACCCCTTCAGAACGATAGGTGTCATCTGACACAGCCAATAGTGTATAATTCCGCTTTTGTTGAATAACCGTATTATCTTCCTGCCTTATTTCATCGTAAATAGTACTCAAACTGTCTTTCCAACTTGTTTGTTCCAAAGCATCAACAAAAATGGAGTATTTATTACTACTTTCACTGATACGTTCATATAGGCTTTCCACCAAAGGAGACATCACATCATTCAATACATACACATATCCATTAGACACTTGGATAGCCAGTTCCTTTACATGCGCTTCTTTATTCACATAAATTGAATTAAATCCTCCAGCCTCCGAACTTTCATCAAAAGAGACGGAAAGATAATCATCCGAAAGAGTTTTAGCTTCCAGTTTACCTCCTTGAACAAAAGTATTCAGATTGATAGAATCATTCACGATATGATATTCAGCAAGACTACGGGCATAGTCTTTTCCCAATTCCTGAATAGAAGATACATTCTTTTTAGTATAGAAACTGCGCACAGCTTCATTTGTAGGAACCAATACCGTAAAATAAGACGAAGCCTGATTCACGGCATTAAACAAATCTGCATACTTCAATACGGTGATCCACTCGGAAAATTCATCAGAACGAGTTTCCAGATAAGACGATACCGGATTCATATCATAAACCTGATAAGTAGAGTCTTCATAGGGATCGTTGCATGCACTGAATAATGCAACCAATAATAATAAATATATATTTCCTAAAGTCTTCATAAATGGCTGTTTATTAATTATTACCTGTTATTCCATAATATGGATTCTGTACCAGTAAGTTGTTATTTTCAATTTCGTCTGCATGAATAGGTAAATACCATGCATATTCATTCTGGAGAACTGAACGTATCCAACTAGCATTTGCTGTCATATTGTATTGCTGAACCAAAGCAATAAAAGCTGATTTATGAGCATAGTTCTTACTTTTGGCATAACGTATCATGTCATACCAACGCTTACCTTCAGCCGCCAATTCAATATTACGTTCCGGCAATAAATAGTTTTCCATCATTGAGCTTTCATCCTCCTCATCTAAAGCTATAGTTTTTTCAGGCAAGTTAGCACGAGTACGGATCTGATTTATAATATCAACAGCCTCCTGCCAATTTTCCTTTCCTTTCCAAATTAATGCTTCCGCCTTCATCAACATGACATCTGCCATTCTGTAAATAATCCAGTTAGCATCATCTTTCAAACGTATTGCATCCGGATTCGTTGGGTCGGTATCGCCCATCTCATATTTCCATATACAATGAACGATGTTCTCTCCATCAGTATAAGCTATAAAAGCACCAAATTGGCTACGGATTGCATCTTTTCCTGCCATAACCTCTTCAAAATCATTGACCAAATCCTCACCCATTTTAGTAGAATATCGATAATTGGGATTTGTACCAGTCGTATACATAGCACTTGGCCCTCCCGTCTGGCTATAGGTGTTGCCATCCCAGTTCACTTCAAAAATGGATTCATTACTATTCCCCGGATTAAAAATTGTATACCAGTTCTCCGGAATTGTAATAAATGCCGGACGACGTGATGCAGTAGCGTTGATTAATAGGTCTGCATACTTAATACAAGTATCATAATCTTCGGTCCACAAGGAAACTTCCGACATTAATGCATACAAAGCCCATTTAGTAGCCCGTCCTTTGGAAGTATTCCAATTATCATTATCATAAAATTCCTTCGCACCTCCAGAGTCAAGAGCTGTTTGCACATCCGCCTTAATTTGCTTCAAGATTTCTTCTTCTGAAGATTTGGCAATAGAAAACGGAGTAGAGTCATCCTCATAAGGAGTTGTTACCAAAGGCACTTCTTTAAAATTGCGTACCAAGTAAAAATACATTAATGCTCGCATGAAATAAGCTTCGGAAAGATGTGCATTCATTGCACCTTCTGTATAGGTGTCATCTATTTCACGTACTCCCGGAGCATGAGCGATGACCACATTGGCCATGTTGATCACTTGATACATGTTCTCCCATTTACAAATAGCTTCTGTTCCATCCAACTGGAAATTCTGCAACTTCATTCCATCCTTATCACCTGTCAAGGTACAAATAGATGCTCCTCGCAGTTCTCCCCATTTTAGCAATGACTGGCAGGAGGAACGCATATAATAATAACCGGAAGCAATGACCGCTTCTACATCTTCTTTCGATTTCCAGTAAGCGTCAGTCACTTGTTCATTTTTGGGAAGCAAGTCCAACCAATCGCTGCAACTACTGTTCAGCAGCAGGCTACCTGCCATTATCCCTATATAAATCAGTTTCTTCATGTCTGTAAATGTATTAGAAATTCAAATTTAAACCACAAGAAAAACGGCGAGAGCAAGGTGTATTTGCACTATCTTTCGACAGTTTAGAAGCCGAAGTAGGAAGAGACGCTTCTGGATCCTGTCCTGTGTAACCAGTCCAAGTTAACAAGTCATAACCAGTAACAAAGAAATTAAGCGTATTGATACCTAAATAATTGCACACCTTTTTAGGCAAGGAATAGCTCAACGACAAAGTCTTTAAACGAACATAAGAAGCATCTTCTACAAAACGGTCAGACCCTAAATAGTTATATCCCTCATTATATAAAGCACGCGGAATGTCTGTATTATCTCCTTCATTCCTCCAACGTCGTAAAACAGCTTTACTTTGGTTGTTAGCATTATACATAGATTCATTATCCATACGAGTCGCATTAATAATTTTCTGTCCGAAACGACCATAAAACGCTGCATTTAAACTTAGACGCTTATATTTAACGGTAAAGCCAAAACCACCAGTAAGAATCGGATTACAGTTGCCCAGATAAACGATATCGTATTCATTTATCACACCATCATGATTAATATCTTCATAAATAGCATCACCCGGACATACCTGCTTAGCACCATTCTTCATAACAATTGGTTTACCGTTCACATCATTCATAACATTTCCCTCTTTATCCCGTGCATAAGTAGCCTCCTGATTTTGGTAGACTCCTTTGTAACGATAACCATAGAAAGAACCAAACGGGCGTCCCTCTTCAATGCGAATAGCATACTCACCATTTTAAAGGTATAAGGCTCCGGATTCATTGTTTCAGGCAGTTCGGTAATTTCGTTCGTGTTACGGCTCAAGTTAACATAGGCACTAACACGCCAATCTTTCTTTTCATACAATACACCATCGATACGAGCTTCCCATCCTTTGTTCTCCATTCTTCCAGAGTTATACCATTTATTTTTAGAGAACCCTGTAGTAGTCGGCATTTTCGGTTCTTTCTGCAGCAAATCTTTAATATATTTATTATACCACTCAAAAGTCAGCCTTAACTTGCCATGGAAAAAGCTAAAATCACCTCCCAAATTATATTCTGTTGAAGTTTCCCATTTCAAATTGTTCAACTGCATTCTGCTAGGATAAATAGCAGACATATCCATATATTCTCCTCGTGAACTATAAGCTCCATAATAAGCGGCCGTCCCTTTGGGAGCATTACCACTTTGTCCGATGCTGAAACGAAGTTTGATTTCATCCAGCCAGTCTTCTGTATTTTTCATGAACGGTTCATTTTGCATATTCCAAGAAATTCCCACAGTAGGAAAAATACCCAAACGTTCTGACTTACCCATTGCAGAATTAGCATCCATCGTTGCAGAAGTATGAAATACATAACGATCCAACAAAGTATAGTTAATCAAACCGGTTCCGGAAATACTACGTGCTTCCGACTCCCCTGAACCCAGACTATAAACAGAACTACCTGTAATCGGATCTGCAAGACCAGATGAAGCATTACCATAAGAAGTACTTGTAGCACTAGAACTGGTAGCCTGCGTAGTACGGAATACAGCAGTTGCAATCAAATTATGTTTATCCTTCCAGTTTTTATTGAATATCAATTTGTTTTCCGTTTGCAACGTTAGACTCTCTGAAGAAGCAGCAGTACTTTGGTTGGCATATTCACTTGTCCAAGCCACCCCCGTAGCAACTTGAGGAAGGAATTTGTCTGTTGTAGTAGTCGACATCTTAAGAGAAGCATAAGCCGAATACGTCAGATACGGAAGTATTTTATAATCAATACGGAAATTAGCACGGCTATCACGTGACATAGTATTTTTATAACTCTCGTTTGCCATAGCTACCGGATTAAAATGAGAGGCACTATTGTTACTTGCCTTAAATTCACCTTCCCAATCCTTTGTCTGATAAGAAAAATACTGTGAAGAACGGTTTCCATTATCATCCATATAATAAGGAGATTTATTTGGCATCTTTTAAACGCTTCCGAACGTACGTTGCTATCTTTTGGTGCCCAGTTATCATCCTTATCTGACTGTGTAGAGTAGAAATCTGCTCCAAACCTCAACTTATCCGAGAAATTATAGTCTACACGCAAAGATGAGTTGAAACGTTTCAGCCCTGTACCGATGGTTGTACCTCCTTCACTTAAATATCCCAGTGCCAGACGATAAGTAGCCTTTTCACCACCACCGCTCATAGAAAACGAATTATCTGTTGTAAACGCATTCTGACGTACCTCATCCAACCAGTTCGTATCTACATTATATTCATTGAAATAGTTCCAATTAGGTGAATAGTTAATTTCAGGGGTATCATATAAATATTTTAAATAAGTATCTGCATTCAAACCTGTATAATTAGCACTATTCCACAAAGCCTCCTGCACCATAGCAATATACTCTGATCCATTTAACATTGGAATACTATTCGGTTCGAATTTTGCAGTGAACTTAGAAGAAAAATTAAATGTAGTCTTGCCAGTCTTACCTTTTTTTAGTCGTAATTGACAACACACCGTTAGCACCTTTCGTTCCCCAAATAGCCGTAGCAGCCGCATCTTTCAAAACTTCTACCGATTCTATATCAGTAGGAGCAATATTCAATAAAGCACCTAAATCTTCTTCATTGGCAGTAGAAAAATCAAAGTCGTCATCTAACTCTTGTGTATAGGGAACCCCGTCAATCACAATTAATGGTTCGACAGAGCCATTCAGTGTACTGGTACCACGAATACGGATAGAACTCCGCGCTCCCGGGTCAGCACTCAATGCAATATCTACACCACTCAACTGACCTTGTAAAGCTTCTTCTACCGTTGCTATTGGAGCAGCAGCAATCAAATCTTCCATCATCACCTTCTGGGTCGCAGATACATTCTCTTTATGTCCGATACCCATATTATTACGTTCGATACGTTTAGCAGTGATAGCAACCTCATCCAACGTTTCCACATTGGATTCCAGTTTTACATTCAATACCTTCTGACCAGTATATTTGATTCGTTTCGTTTTCATACCAATGTATGAATATACCAATGTCAGATTGTTTTCTTGTGCAGGAATTTGTAAACGGTAGTCACCATCCAAATTGGTCACCGCACCTCCTACAGAACGGTTTTGAGCGTTCACAATATTCACATTCGCACCTACTATCGGTTCGATCTGATTTCCCAGCATTTCGGTCACCTTACCGGACACGACTTGTACCTGTGCGGCTACTTCCCTGTCCCCAGAACAAGTATCGCTATCAGCATGTATTTTACTAATTTCATATTCATATTAAATTCGGTTATATCAAAGGACTGTATCAATCAACTGAAAACATCCGTCGTCAAACGCAAACGGGAAGAAATTATAATCAGATATCACGTTTGCCACTTTTCCATCTACCATTATGCTTAATGAACTTCCGGTATCTGTATACGTCAAAGACTTTCCACTAGCAGTAACATATGTAGAACTCTTCATAGCCGACCCCGGATAAGGATAAGAAATAAGTGCATTTTCCCTATCACGTATAAAATATGAAAGCAGGTATTGACGAAGTTTCGAACTACTAGTTACCGCTCCGGTCGCATCCATGCCCGGAATTTGCCCTGCAGCCATTGCTGTACTAATGGCTTCATTTGTCGGAATAAAACCTATAACATGAGAAGCTCCTGCTAGTCCGAATATATAGTTGCTAGACATTACCATATCAGCTTTCTGCAACAGTTGTGCAAACTGATAGTAAACATAACGATTATCATTACAAACGCTTAATTTATGCTGTAACCCATCACCTTCTTGCGCTTTAAAGAGAGCAGTTCCATCATACATATAAGTTTTCCCGTTATTCCAACTGTCATTTCCATTCTTCACTTCTGTAAATTCAACGAAAGGTTCTGCATTATTATCCGGTTCCAAAATCTGATTATAGGCAGCACTACTTGCTATCTTCCGTCCTTCACATACCAATAATTAAAACCGGTTTGTGTAGTAAGAACCTGTGTCCCAGTTGCTTTCAGCTCATCTACGCCAGTAGCTGTATGTATGTTTACAATAGTTCTCATTACAGAAGAAGAAACATCTACCAATCCATCCTCTGTTTCTTGTTGTAACTTACTTCCATCCGCATAAGTTCTCAAGTAAATATCTTCTGACTCTATTTGTTCATTAGTAGGCACTAACAAGACATACTTCGTATCTTGTGAAGAATAGGCAGTTATCAGTCCAGTCCCATCCAACATGTAAAGATAATAATTACAATCTTTGTTACGGAAAGCCGGTCCGACTACGGAAGCAAACAAAATAGGTGTATCAATTGTATTTAATCCATAAAAGACACCATTGACACACATTGATTTATCAGTCACCTTAGAAGGATCGAAGTTAAAGACCATGTCATACATATTCTTAACTTTTCCACTCGTAATTTCATCAGGGAATGCAATTCCATCTTTATAAATAAATTGATTCAACATATATTTCATTGCTAAATCATCTACATCATCCAAAGATTCATATCCACCCTTTTCCCAATAATTATCAAAAGAAATTATTCATTGCTACATCTGACGGTGCAAATACACTATATGCTTTTGATGCATTATTGGCTACATCCGAATATTTCGTTGAATACCATTCCACTGCTATAGCAGGCAAAGAAGTACCATGTGTATGAATAAAAAGTGAATCGGCCCCAAGGCTGCTCCAAAATCCTTAGATAAGGTAGCGTCATACGTATAAGTGGTATTTTCATTATATAAGTTGAAAAAATCGAATAATTTTCGTTTGATTCCAACTGGGTATAAATGGTTTCCAAAGGTTCAATTACCTGATCAACAATATATACATAACCATTATCTGCCAAAATTTCATATTCACTAACAGCAGCATTGGAAACATTGAATCCCTCTGTCCCTTTCCATGTGGAATTAGGATAAAAATAGGTATAATTAGATGCTGCATCCAACTTTTTGGTATCCCAAAAACGGTAAGAGAAAACCGGAATAAAACGGTCCAGATGATATACCATACGTCGTTTACCCGTAGAAGCCTCTACTTCCATAGTAGGTACATTACTACTGCGTGTACGAAACTTATAATACAGACCCGCATTTTTATTCATTTCCTCATCAGTTATTAAATCACCTTCCGGACGAAAATTCACCAACTTATTTTTATTGTAAGAATAATAAAGCAGATGAAAACCAATCACTTTTTCAATTCATCCAAATTTATTTCACTGATGTCGGAATAGCCGTGCTTCTCCAAATAGACCGAAAAAGCCGTATCATCCGGAGCCATCACAGTCAGGATACTTTTTCCCTCCATAATAGGCTTAAAACCTGCCAGCTCTACTGCCTGCAAAAATAGCGAGTAGTTCCCTCTATCTTCCAGGACTTCCCAAGCACTACCTTTCAACCATTCAGGTTCTTCATAATGTTCATCTATCTTATCTGTACATGAGGAGATAAAGAAAGGCATGAACAGTATACAAAAGTAGTACTGTTGTAAATGTCATGTTTTTCATATTACATAAATTGATTATTGTTTATTCTTATTAAGTTCATACTCATATTCATCAGGATATTCCAACGAAAGGGCATAATTTTCTATATTCAAATAGCCATTTTTAGCCTCTTTTACCGCATCTGTCGGATCATATTTGTCCAGTCCCCATGCATCTTCGAAAGCATCTGGCATCCCATCATTATCTGAATCCAGAGGTTTCTGTGCAGCATTTATTGTACCAGGACCCCCCAACGGAAATTGTTCTGTTTTACGTTCATCTTGAATAATCGTTCCTTTTCCTCCCAACGAAGTAAGTTCATCTATCAAGTATTTATCTACTTCATCACGTACCGGAAGATAAGCACCCACTATTTCAACTACCCATTCATAAGCTTCCTGTGCACTTTTCTGACTGCGTATAATTGGATGTAGATCTGAACGAGCTTCAAGAAAAGCAGGAGAACCACTACAGTATTGTGACCAATTTGTCTCCGTTATCTCTACTCCATCCAATGCCCCGTCCTTATTATTATCATAATAATTACCTTTGCAATAAGTATTAAAATTACCATTACCACCTGTAAATGGTCTTGCGGGATTCATTGGAACATATTCTGTCTTAATTGATCCATCAGGTTGTGCCACATTCTGCCAATTATAACAAGGACCAACTATAAAATAGTTGTTTTCAATGGTTGTTTCTGATTTACCTTGAGAATCACCACTCATATTATAAGCAGCTCCGCTTCCCCAGTTGTACACCACGTTGTTAACAAACTGGTTTAGTCCTTTGACTTTCGGATTTCGAGTTTTATTGTCAATATATAAATTACGGAAAATCGTACACCCATTCGATATATCAGTTTGCATCAGACCACCACATGAGTGATTCTGCAAACCCTGCCCGATTATAGAATTTTGTATTGTTATATTCTTTGGACTAGTACCTTTACCATCTGGATTTATAGAAAAATTTTCGTCTTTTCCCCAAGTTATTGAGCAATGATCGAATATCATATTTGCTCCATTAGCAATTCCACAAGCATCTTGATCTCCTGAATAAGCTGCTCCCATACGCATACGTAAATAACGAACAACTAGATTTTGAGCACCAGAAGCAGAAACGCGACCACCATAAAGAACGATTCCATCACCCGGTGCAGTATGTCCTAAAATTGTCTGATTACTTTTCAAAACAATAGGATTGCTACTCAATTTTATAACACCAGATACATCAAAAACAATAATGCGCCAGGGTTTACTTACTGCATCACGAAAAGATCCAGGACCCGCATCATTCAAATTAGTCACATGATAAATTTCCCGTCCCTCACCTGCACGAGCACCTGTTACATTTTTCCCATATCCTTCCGCACCAGGAAAAGCAAGTACTCCATCATCAAAAACCGGGAAATTAAGCCCCTGCTCCGAGCCTCCCCTTGATCACCAAAATCCCCATTTTGCGCTTGATCTGTTGGCAAATTGGGACTCAAATCACTTCTAGCATCCTTATCAACACATGCAAACAAAGCAGTGATTGAAAGACAGGAAACTGCCAATATTCCTACTTTTGCTTTTAATAATGTAATATTTTTCATATATAATTAAATTAAATAATAAACTACCCATCAATATTTTTATTTAATGATTACACTAAAATTACGTTGTTTCACAATTTTGAATTAATATTTCCTCCCCAAAATTATTAGATGAAATTTATCATCTTTCAGCTATAATACGGCCCCATACCTTTTTATAAAAAATCAAGACTTTTTAGTTATAAGGTACAATGCCCCATTGAGATGCATAAGCATCTTGAATTTCTTTAGTTTTAAAACATACAATCTCAGATTTGAATAAAAATCAATGGTAGCATCTACCCATGCTAGGGAAGTATCTAATTCGTCAGCCGGATACCATTCTGAATATTCTCCGTCATTTTCTTTGTTTCTATAATAAACTGAATACCATGAAACTTCCGTTTCGCCAGACATAACGCCAATACTAGAGTATAGTTTGGCCCAAATTTCCGTTAACAGAAATAATTTATAACCAATATCATCACCATCTGGTAATCTAACTGTTTTATCAAGCCAATTTACATTATTAACAAGCATACCATTCTTATCAACAAAAAGATTTTGCTCAAAATCTTTACTATACCAATACTCTTTTTGAGTAGAATTGTATCTAACTCCAAGAATAAAGTCACAATAAACAGTTTGTGCCGATGTAATGTCTGTCCATTGATAATAAGTATACACACTAACGTTTCCGTTTACATAAGGACCAGAAGAGCCGTCATCATATGTTTCATCATAAAATCCTAATGTAATATCTAGTACGTAGTCATTGCTTTCAGCATAAGGAAAATCTACATCAAATTTAACTTCAAAAGAAGCATTTGTTATAGATCCTCCTTCCTCTTGAGAAACGACATCATTGAAAAGTACAATACTTGAACCCTTTGTCTTTAAAGTGACCAACGCATTGCATCTCTCAAAAGGGTACGTGTATGATTTTCCACCATCAATTTGTATATCCAACTTAATTTGATGTTTCCCAAAAGATATTGGAATATTAGATTTCACATTTTCATCGCCACGTAAAGAAAGACGCCCTGTTAAATCCTCCTGATTATCAATATATACAAAGCATTCATCCACATGTTTACCTGTATTATACTGATAATCAAAATAAGGTTTTGTGAATAAGTTCAGATTAACCATACATGTATTATCACTTGCCCCATCACTTAACAGTCCTTGCTGCGCATCTCTTTGCATCAATGCAGTCTCTTCATATTCCATAAAACCATTACCATCACATGAGATAGCAAACAAAGGAATAATTAGAAATAACATCGATTTGATAATTTGTTCTTTTTTCATGGTATTACATTTTATTAGTTCATTAATTGAAACAATAGTCGAAAATCTCTTATTATTTCTATCTTCTATATTATTTGTTCAGTTCAATACATCCCATAATGAAAGGTCCTGTCGCTTTCGCATCATTATCTCTCATTTTCTCTCCTATATAATACTCGAAACTGCCGTCACGGTAAGGCTTACCACCTAATCCACCCACTTGGCAACATTTTGTCAATGTCAATGTTCCGTCCGAATTTGAGATTAGTAGTTTATCACACAGACCTTTAAAGGCCTTTTCTGCAATGGCACGATACTGACTATCAATATATCCTTTATTCACTGCTTTCATATAAGCATACATACATTGTGTCGTAACAGAAGCTTCCGGGAAATTACCGGTACGTGAAGGTTGATCAATCACCTGATACCATAAGCCATTTTTATCTTGGTATTTTGAAAGGGTTTCTGCTAATTCCTTCGTCCATTTAATCATATCAGCATAGCCTGAATGATCTTGGGGAATATATTCCAAAGCATCTACCAAAGCCATAAACCACCAACCAATACTACGTCCCCAGAAATTAGGAGAATGGCCAGTTTCCGGATCAGCCCAGCGCTGACTCCGGTCCTCATTCCATGCATGATAATAAAGTCCCGTCTTGGTATCGTATGTATGCTGATGGCAGAGAGTGAACTGTTTAACAGCCTCATCAATCCATTCCGGACGATTAAATTCAGCTCCATATCTAGCCATAAAAGGAGAAGCCATATACAATCCATCCAACCACATCTGATTAGGGTATATTTTCTTATGCCAGAAACCTCCATCTGTTGTACGAGGTTGCTTTTTTTAGCTGATCTATCAAATTCTCGATAGCCAATTTATATTTCTCCTTTTTGGTTTCATTGTACAAATCAAACAGAACTTTTCCGGAATTGATATAATCCAAATTATAGGTTTCTTTCTTATATAAATGAATCTCTCCTTTATCGTCTACCAAAGAATCAGCCCATGCCTCTACATAATCAAAGTACCTACGGTCTCCTGTTTTCTTCCAAACTTGTAACATCGCACAACAACCTACTCCTTGCGCATAACCAAAATACAGGCGTTTTCCATGATCCAGTTGCCACGCTTCCGGGAAACGACGAATTTCCGAATCGGCAAACAGACGATAATAAGTGTCGGGAGCAAAAGTATCCGTACGGAAAGGAACTGCCGGAAGTCCAGCTTTATTAAACAGATTCACTCTAAAGAAAGTCCCATAACCGTAGCGTACAGCTACAGGTGCAGAGACATAAGTTGAAGAAAGTGTTATCGAACTTCCATTAATCACAGCATCAGCCGGATAAAACCGCACATCATTGCCGGCAATAAAAAATCCTTTTACCGGTTCATTGCCGGGTGTCTGCAGGCCACCTTCCGCAAATTCAAAATCTAATGTAATTTCTCTCCCATTCACTTTCATTGATTTGTAGAGAGGTCCTGAATAAACAATCTTTTTACCATATTGCTTTGCTAATGCCCAAGCTGCCAGCCGTTCGCCCGGTGCAACTTTATTTCGTGGATGTATGTCGGTAGAATCGGCTGCATCCGTCACTACTGCCATACCAATATTTTCAAGTCCACTTAACCATGTTTTTAATTGTGCTTCACGAATACCTGCCGGTTGCTTGTAATGTGGTGCAATCTGTACGAAATAGAAAGGCATATCCGGCTGATTCCATTCTTTCCGCCAACTATTAATCAGGTTAGTAAATACTTCCTGATATTTCTCATAACGAACAGAGTTGGATTCTCCCTGATACCAGATATTTCCTTTTTACAGTGTACCCTACCATAGGAGCAATCATGCCATTCCACAAAGTAGCCGGAACCTTACACTTATCTTTTTCCCTACTCACCTTTTCTTTTGAATATTGTTTTAAGACATCAGCATACAGCGGATTGTTTTCCATCACTTTCATACTTGTCCAAGATTCAGCATGTGTTCCTCCCCAAGTAGACTGAATCAATCCAACCGGTGTACTCAATTCTTTATACAATTTACGTCCAAAGACAAATCCTACAGCAGAAAAGTCTTTCAGATTCTCCGGATTACAAACCACCCACTTTCCAACGCAATCTTCTTTTTCATCATCAGGTGCCAGTTGATGCTCTACATGAAACAGGCGGATTTCCGGGAAATCAGCATCTTTCATTTCTTCCGCTTCATTCAACATTCCTGTTTTCCATTTCACTTGCGGATTACGGGCTACGGGAAATTCCATATTTGACTGTCCCGTACAAAGCCAAACTTCACCTATTAATATATTATTGATCCGGATCTTATTATCACCTTTCAACATTACAGATTGTCCGGAAGTAGCAGCCGGTGTTTGTATCATCAGTTCCCAATGACCGTTTGCTAAAGCAGTCACCTTGTATTTCTTATGATCCCATGAAGTCTTTACCAAAATCTTTTCTCCGGGACGTGCTTTTCCCCAAAAACGTACTTTCGCATTTTGCTGAAGTACCATATTATCTGATAATATAGAGGAAGTCGTATATCTGCATGAATACCTATTGGAAAGAAACAGACCAATAACCACAGACAAAAAATAATTCTACAGAATTTCATTGTATTTTATAGTTTTAGATTCAATATTTTACTGAATAAGCACATGTCAAAGATACCGCATTACATGGTAGAGTTAAAGAAAAGGAATATGGAGAATTCGACTTTCTTATGTAAATTCATATGTGTACAGCCCATCACACGCCTATTTTGTACGATTTTACAGGCTATGTACGATTTTCCAGTCTTTCTACCATTCTTTTTTAATTCACTTTATTTATCTCAACCTTTCTCATAACCAATGCATCAATAATATCTTCATCTATCTTCACATCTTTTTTTAGCCGTAATAGTCAAATTGTCAAAACAGAAATTGGATAATTTATATTGTTTTGATTTCTCTACAGCAAAAAGGAATCACAATCCAGATGAATATTACGCATTGTAATATAGCTAGAATACGAGACTGGCATATCCTTGCGATCTTTCAAATCATAAAACTGTGTCCAAGGAGCAATAAAGATACAATTGCGGACATTTCCTTTTATATCTTCAACGAGGATGTACTTATATTGTTGGGGAGTATCCGGACGCATTTTCAACCACAACAGACGTTTAGCCTGATCCAGATTACAGCGTCGAAGAATTATATTATGATTATATATCGATTCGCTACCGCAAGTCAGCACTCCGTGACAGAATCCAAAAGTACAGTCTTCAATGATAATATCACAATTGCCACCATTATCGGGATCTTGATCAGCCCATGGTCCTTTACCACCTTTTAATGCAATTGCGTCATCATTAACCGACATATAGCATCCCTTGACAAGTACATTTTTACACGCATCAATATCGATTGCATCCGTACTTGGAGCCTTTACGGGAGAAGAAGGTGAAAAGATATGCAAATCCAAAAGTTTTACGCTATCACATTTATAAATGTGAGTTGTCCAAAACGGAGAATTAACAAGTCGCACATCTGAAACTTGTACATTATTGCTATGAGATATATGAAGTAGACGAGGACGCAATTCATCCATATTAGTACATTTAGGAATAACACGCCTCCGCAACCAGAATGACTTCAATATCGTTCACCGTTTCCATCAACTTTTCCTTTTCCGGAAAGGGTGAAACCATCTACCTTATCAACATTAATCAAAGCTGAAAAGTACTTTAGGTTCTGTCCCTCCATCCGTGTTTCTATTACAGGAAAGTTGCTAATATCGTCACTACCTTTTAATATAGCTTTCTCTTCCAAATGCAAGTGTGTTCCCGGTTTTAAAGAAAAGCGCACCACTAAGATAAGTACCTTCAGGTATAACAATGACTCCGCCTCCATTATTAGACGCCAAATCTATAACAGCCTGAATTTTCTCTGTCTGTAACAGTGTACTATCATTCACTACTCCATAGTCGGTAATCAAGAAACTCTTTCCTAATCCATTTATATCAGTTTTTTCATTTTTGTAAAACCAATCCGGTATAATTTTACCATCGGGAAATTTTTCCTGACTAAACAGTTGCAGACTGCAACATGTCACTACTATTAAAAATGCTGACTTTATCATTTTCTATATCTCGTTACTTTTTTTGCAAAAGTACCGCATTTTTCCATTGCCCCAAAGCAAAGGATATGGAGATACTGATTTTCTTATGGAGTTCTATAAGCAAAAGATTCAAATACTACTTATCTATATACAATATTCCATATTCAGACTTATTTTTGTACATACATCGAATTAAAATACGCTCTTCACAGTATCCCCCAAAAAGCGCATCCTCTTTATAAAAGAAGACACGCTACGAATAGAGTTAAATTTTTCTTATATCATTTATTCCGTGATCAACAATCCGGTAGAATATTATTTTGTAAACACAATCTCTCCTTTACGTCCGCCACCACGAAGAAAGATTTCATAAGTATTATTTCCTGATTCTTTTATTTTCAGCAGATCCAAATCCGTATTCTTTGTTTGTTCCCCGCGTATAACCGTTTTTTTAATACCCCTCCTGTTGTCCGGTCCAGTTCCACTCTTTGACATTTTAAACACCCGGCTCCAAGTAGTACTTCCCGCAGTATAATGTTCCATTATCTCTGCTTCCGTCACTCGATATGTACCTTGCCGGATATATACAGTATCTCCTGCCATCACTTTTGATTGTGCTTTACCCAACGTGGCAAAAGGCTTATCAATCGTCCCACTGTTTGAATCGCTTCCATTAGTAGCCACAAAATAATTCGTAGCCGAAAGAGAAAAGAGGAAACATCCTATAAAAAAAAGAAGAAGGCTAATACGTTTCATTGTATATTAAGTATTATGTAGCAGCAAAGCTACTGTTTTTATACCATAGGAGCTGTAATATCGTACGTAAAGAATAGAATTTTGTCTTTTCTACTTCAATTATCAGACAAATTCCAGCATTAACAATCATAGTTCATAATAACAATAGTTTGATATAAGGATAAAAATGCATCCTTTATATACAAATTTGCAGGTGAATACTCTCCCAATCCACTTCCTTTGTAGAAAGAAAATATTCAATCTTTATAACAATATAATTATGAAAAACTTATTTTATGCGCTTACATTTTTTAGTTTTGTCACAGCTTGTAGTGATAATTCAGTCCAAAATCCAACACCACCTCCCGTGTCTGATAATGGTGATAACAATAATATGCAAGTTGTTGAGTTTCTAAGAAATCGTGCTATGGTGGCAAGTTATAACACTATCTTTCCTAATAAAGAAACAGAAAGAATAGAAAGAAAAGGCGTACTACTCAGCTGGAGATGGCTTTCCACCGATCCGGACGATATTGGTTTTGATATCTACCGCAAAGAAGGTAACTATAAATTCCAAAAGCTAAACAAAACTCCGATTATCAATAGTTCTAATTACAAAGATTTAACAGCAAACATTAATAAGATTCTCAAATACGAAGTTCGACAAGCAAATACCAATAATATTTTATGTTCATGTAACTTTACTCCGGAAATGGCACAGAACTTCTACCGGACGGTCCCATTAAACAATAATAATCTGCCATATCCCGATTTAGTATATAAAGCTTCGGATGCAGCTATTGGCGATTTAGACGGCGACGGAGATTATGAATTGGTTCTGAAACGTGAAGTGTCACCTCTTGACAATGGTAGCACGGGAATTGGAATTACTCCCGGAAGTTGCCTGTTAGAAGCATACAAGCTAACAACCGGGACATTTTTATGGCGTATCGATTTAGGCTCTAATATCCGGCAAGGTATTCATTATACTCCCTTCATTGTATATGACCTGAATGGAGATGGCAAGGCGGAGATCGCAGTCCGCACCTCCGAAGGTACCGTTTTCGGGGACGGAACGAAAATAGGCGATGTCAACCAAGATGGAATAACCGACTATGTAGACAGGGCTCCCCCAAAGTGCCACTTATGGCAGAATTATCACAGGGCCGGAATTCTTATCTATCATTGAAGGCAGAACCGGAAAGGAAGTAGCCCGAACCGACTATATCTACCGTGGTGAAAAAAAATAAATGGGTGACATATTGGGGAGATAATTGGGCAAACAGGATGGATCGTTTTCTGATGGGAGTCGGACACTTCAGATCTCAAAAAGGAATTCCAAGCCTACTCATGTGCAGAGGATATTATAAGAACTACCAGATTGTAGCTTTAGATTTTACTGATAACAAAATAACAGAGCGATGGCATTTTGATACAGCTGACAACTATTCGGATTATATAGGGCAAGGTAATCATAATTTAGCAGTTGGAGATATAGATGATGACGGAAAAGACGAAGTCTTATATGGGGCATGTGTCATAGACCATAACGGTAAAGGGCTATATAGCACAAAATTAGGACATGGTGATGCCATGCATTTGGGCAAATTTGATCCTACACAGGAAGGGTATCAAGTAGTAGTCTGCCATGAAGAACCCAAGGAGTATGGAAATATTGGAACAGAATTCCGGGATGCCAGAACGGGCAGGATATTACATTATATTCCCGGAAACGGCAAGGACGTAGGACGTTGTATGGTCGCAGATGTTGATCCGGACAGTCCCGGATGTGAATATTGGTCGTCAGAACCGGACGGTGTCATGTATTCCTGCAAAGGAAATGAACTGACAGGTAAAAGGGCACCTATAGCCAAAGGTGGTGATACATCATACAATATGACAATCTGGTGGAGTGGATCATTAAACAGGCAAATGCTTGATTACCTCGTTATTCACAGCTATACCGACGGACGTTTGTTCAATGGCAGCGATTGGGGTGTAAAACAGCCAGCGGAACCAAAAACAATGCCTGTTTTTATGGCGATATTTGGGGAGACTGGCGGGAAGAAGTTATCTTCGTTGATGAAAATGATACAGAGCTAAGAATCTTTACTACTGATTTTGAAACCGACTATCGTTTCCATCCTCTAATGGACGACCATTTATATCGTTTAAGCGCTACACATCAGAACATAGGTTACAACCAGCCCACTCATCCGGGTTACTATATCGGTTCTGACTTGAACAAAAAAAAAGAAAGGCGTGTATGCTTTCCGCAAAGAACATACACGCTTTTTATAAAACTAACCCTATTCAAAAGTCTATCATTTCCTTACCTCAATAAATATCAGAAAGCAAATACATATCGGGAGCTTACTCCAGGTCTGTCGTATTTCAATCCATCAACTTTGGTACTTCCACTGCTTGTCAACTGTACTCCAAATATACTTGTATTATTACGCTCTGTAGACGACCAATAATACATGTCATTTTTCAGTCCGTCACTACCTGTTATTTTTCCCAACTGCGTATTCATCGTTTCCCAATTAGTTACCATTGCCCTCAAATCACCGACAGAACGAATAAACCAACCGGAAGAAATACTCGGAGCAACCAAATTATAGTTATTCAAGGAATTCACTAAAAGTGACTTATTCTTTGCTTCCGCATATTTTTTAATTACTTCCGTGTGATTATACCCTAATCGCTGATCCCTCGACGTACCATTCAATGTTCCGGTAGACGCCGATCCATCCCATCCCATCGGACTTAAATCAATATAGGAATTTCTTTCGGCAAACTCTGTACGATACCAAACTCTTATTTCATCTTTCTCCCCAAAAACAATATTGGTATTCTCTTTCAGCCCCAAAACCAATCCATGGGTACAGCCCGGATGATCACGCAATAATGCATCCTGACGTTCAGAATAAGTAAATTCATTATCTTCTGTAAAAGGATATAACACAGAAGGCATCGGATTACCAACAAAATAAACGACTCCTACACAATCATCGCTAACAGGAGCATTATCGTCAACAGAAGCCAACGCGCCATTAGAATATATCAGATCACCCACTTTCAACTCATGATCCACAGTTTGCAGTCCTCCGTCTATCTCACAATAAATATACTCTCCGGCTTTCAACTTTGTCGCATCTATCGAGTATTTTTTAAGCCCGTTGTCTACTGAACTGATAAAACTTCCTCCTATTTGCTCTACTTTTTTTGTCGGATTTACCAAAACACGGTAAGTCGTTGTTTCCTTATCATAATAAGGAATGATCACCTGCTCACCAATAGAAAATTTCACCTCTCTCAAAGATACACTGTAAGATGGCAGTTCAGGAGAAACCTCATTAGTGAAATTATAAGTAACAGAAGGCAGTTCGGCTACCATCAAGGCCATCCGATGATTCATTACAAAAGTTATTGTACTTCCGTCTGCTGAAGCCTCCCCTGTCATTAAATCATTATTTGTATATCTGTCACCACTCAGATCTGTGTCAACAGTCCAGTTCCCCACAATCGTTTCAAACGGATCCTCCTTCGTCATATCTATAGTTATATTTTCCTTATAAGGATAATACGCATAAAAAGTCACGGTTTCCAAATCTTCCGTACACGAAAGACGTCCTCCGTCAATTCCCCATATTCCATCATTATACGTCGCAAGGACATTTTTAATGAAAACTTCCTTATCACTATTTACCGCAAAAATACCAATCGCATCCCCGTCCGAAAAAGTTGTCTTGTAAGTCACATCAGTGACAGCACGACTTACATTGCCATTTTGTTGAATACTGGAATCAACCACCTCAATCTTTAATATATTACTATTGACGGCCAGCTTGGCATCCTCATCCTGCGAACATGCCACCATCAGAAAAGAACCGAGCAATACATAAATTACAAAAATGAATTTACAATATCTCATAATATTTCTTCTTTTAAATGTTTAATTATCATATAACTCCATACTTATTGACCTGCCCCCTGACTCACAATAGTTTGAGTATTTCCCCATCCCATTGTACATCTCCTGGTTCAACTCCTGTAATAGTATTACCGTCACTTGTATTAATTTCCTGACGATCTCCTTCAACCCATCCCTGAACTTCTCCAGATTCGACAGTTACATAAATCGTTTCATCCCTCTCACTGATTATTACAGTGTACGGATGTATGTGTCCGGGAACCAGGTCCATCTCACCAATCTTCTTGATAAAAGATTTCCCGCCCATTTCTATCTCAAAAGTAACCTCTGAAACTTTTTGAGGAAATACAATCAATGAAGTCCGCATATTTTCACCGGCCATAACCTTCTGAGATAACGCCAAAGCCGGTGCATCTTCGACAACAGCGGTCGTGCCGTCTATTGTATTGAAAGTTCCTTTAAGTTTCAAGCCAATCAACGTATAAGTTATGTCATCCAACGTCAAACCGTCTTTTCCTTCAAAAGAAAAATCAATCCTGCTCATCTGATGCGAAAAAGCAAAGTTGACATCCGGATTGTTCCGTCCGGCTTCCGTAGTCGCATAAAGAAAATCAATGGACATTTGCTTTTCCTGTGTTTGTTTATCCGAAGTCGTTTCCACTGTTATACAATCGGCAACCATAACGGAAGTCTCCGTAAATGGATAATAGGCGGACAATACATGTTCCTGTTTTCCCAGGAAATAAATAGACTGATTCTCGTCAAATGCTGCAAACGAAGATAAATTTCCTGTATATTTATAGGAAATATTTACATCATCTTCACAAGTTACCCCTATACGATCACCATCAGTCCACGTAGTACCAACAGTCCGGGACTTCTCCACAACCTCCGTGATTGTTCCCGAGATTGCCGCTTTCACCCCGACGATATCATCGCCGGAGTAATCATAGCTGCTACATCCCCAACATAAGATAGACAATGCAGCAATAAATGGCATTTTTTCTTTTCATAAGACTATAATTTAACAAGTTATATTTTCGGAATAAAGACTGTTATTGTAATGTTACGCTCATCAATCCAATCACTACATCATTAGCAACGGTTTCCAATGTCAGTTCTTTCAGAGTCTTATTCTTGTCCAACGGAATATCCAGCATGACACCGGCGCCACCTTCAAATCTGCGGTCGGCAGATCCGCGAAGTTTCAAAGCCTTTCCCAAATCACGACTCACGATTCCTGTTTTTAAATGAAACCGATACGGGCGAGGTCTGGGAGCATCAAAAGCAAAATCATCCAGATAAAAGTCCTGCTCAATCGGACACCAATTATCAGGGTTTACCAATTCCAGCACCTCTGAAGTTCCATCTGTATAATATACACGTACAATTCCGTTGGCTATCCGGCACTGCATATGATTGGTGCTCCCTACAAGCAACAAATAAGCATGGGAAGCTTTTCCAGAGAGAGGAACCTTCACCATATCCGGATAATTATCCCATAAAGAAGTGTAAGCGATATTGTTACCTTCTTTCATTACACGGAAAGGAATACCAAGTGAAGTTTTATACATATTATCCTTCACCAAGCTACGTAAGCCGGAATCATCAATTTCAGCAGTCAGCAAGGGATGGCACCATTCTCCAATTCCCTGAGTCGGTAACTGCAAAGTTGTATAAGGAGAACGTGGAGATAAATACTCATTTTTAAAAATATCCGCTACAGAAGAATTAAACTGCTTATCCATGTTTACCACACGACATTTACCAGTTTCAATATTTTCAAATCCATTGTATACGACTTGAGGAACATTGACATAGACATTGACAGGTTGCCACCATTCCATATTCCCTTGACGAGTGTACACAAAGAAAGTATGATGTCCTTTCTTATCTTTATTCACTTTCGACGAAAGCTTGGTTGTGTTTACCTTCTTCGTTACCAGAACATTTTGCGGGTCATATACTTTAAGAAACGAAATACCCTGAGGAGCGTTCAAGTCTACCTGTCCTTCCAGCGTAGTAACAATTTCATCATTTGCAATCTGTTGTAAGACATTACCTTCCCATTGAATCTCGATTTCAGCTTTGGTGACAGCCGGTACAGAAACAACAATCAGAGGATACCCATTCGCAGCTTCTTCCGTCTTCCATTTCACAGCTTTTCCATTCACCTTTAGCAAACGGATCTTATCCTTCACTGCATTCACTTGCAACGTCAAGGCCAATGGTTCTTTGAAACGTTGTGTCACATTATAAATATCCATATCACCCTTACGTAAGAATTCATAAGCTAAATCAGCCATTGACATAGACGCCTTATCCCACGCCATAGGAAATCCCGGGCGGATCACCAATTTTCCATTCAGAGCATCCGGCGAAACGCCATACAAGCCCTGTATCAAAGTGCGGGATGTTATACCTATTTGGTCTGCAAAATCACGGTAAGTTTCCCGGCGAACAGCATCATACAAACTTATTTGTCCGAAATTGCCAGGACTTTTCCCAAGGTACATCCCATCCAGAATAGAACCTTTCAACAAATTAAAACCATCGTCTCCACGCCCTGCCTGAAAAAAAGCAAGCGCAGTATGCATCACCTCGGCAAACGCCACATTATTCACACTCCACACATAAGGCATCCAGTTCGTAGTGGATAATGTTTCATAATCACGATCCAACCCATCTGCAAATACCGGAATATGCGGAATAGAGGTATCGACATACCGGGTTGCCTGATAAGCCTGGAAAGGATCGGCTGTTTCACTATCTATCGCGTGATAGATAGTCCACAAACCAGCGCTTTCATGTAAACGCTTATGCCCCATGAAATCTTGAAACTCGGCCCAATGCCCTTTATCTTTTATCCAAAGCCTTTCATTCATCGCTTTCAATATCTTATCCGCCTCTTTTTCATAGGGAGTAGCATCTTCCCCTATCTTTTCAGCCAGCATAGCGGCCAATTTATTAGCACGATAGTTATACGCTGACGAATGAGTTACAGCTCCACTGTTATAATAAAGTGCATCACTGGCCCAAATACAGCAATAAGCATCATACAGCCCGTCATTATCAGGGTCATAATTCAATTTTTCCCATGCCAGATGACTAGTCAATACAAGCCACATTTTACGTACATAGTCCAAATCGCCGGTCCAGTTGAAATGCCAGAGCAACTCATCAATGTAGCAAAGATTCATATCATAATGATGCATTTGATCCTTTCGGTAAGGAGTACGGCAAATATACCCGTTACTGTAATGCGGGGTACCCCATTTTTACCGAACGTGCCAAATGTAAAGCAGTATCCTGTGTAGGATGAGGTATTGTCGCAGGGACATCCGTAACCTGACTTGCTGCATACGAATCGAAATGCGTACGAGCCCTATCATGCCAGCCAATAAAATCACCGATATAAGCAGCACGCCAGCCATTTAATTGCGAACGCCAGCCAATAGCGCCGTGAAGCCATATTTTGCCATCCCATATTCCATCAGCGGCAGCCGCCAAAGCCCCTCCCAATGGATTAAAATAGGGATCCGGGTAGAAATCTGAAGAGATGACTCTATCTCCGAACGCCACTTTTCAGACTTATCGTATAGGGAAGTTCCTTCAACAAGAGCTGGTAAACGTAACTCCTGATCTTCCACAACAATATAAGCAGTCGTTCCATCCAAACTCAATTTATAATGTTTCTGTTCTTTCGGAAGTTGGGGAGCATCAAAACTATCAGCACGATCAGCACCCATATCACCATTGCGGCTTAAATTCTTCGCTCTAATCTCTGAAATATAGCAATGTAAAAGAGCCCCCTCCGGCATATCCTTCATTGTAAACCGCCATATCCCTCCTTCTGCGTCAGGAAATGCCAGTACGGAGATATTTAATTCACCTTTGCCCAACAAAGGATCTGTCAGACGATAAGTACGCCTTCCCGCCCTGTATCTGGCCTCACAAAATTTTAAAGAATCAAGGGCTATACTTTGATTACCACATTGCAAGCGAAAACAGATATGCTTACTATCCTTCGGCTTATAAGTAGCAAACACAGGCCGGTCGCTCGTTTCAATCCTAAAGTCTGTAATACCTCCGTACAATGCACGAGTATAGCGATTCTTGCCGTTCACACAAACAAAATCATTACCATCCGGACGATATTGTATAGTACGTTTTATCCCTTTTTACGTTCAATTTGGGAAATTGTCTTTGTTATATGCGCCCCATCTGTCGCTGCTTGTACAACAAGTGAGAACGCAGAGCACATCAGAAAACCAATCAAACAACTTTTATTCATATTTTCCTATCCTATATTTATTACATTTACTTCAATTTTTAACGATACGCTTCATTTTGTACATACAGCCCCTCTTTCACTTTCATCTGCGAATCGGGAATAGGATAGAGATAAGTTCCATCCTTTATTTGCCGGATATACAATAACAAAGTCGGACGTATGACATTACCATTGGCATCCACTGCATATTCCTGAAATTTATCACGAACAGCTTGAAGATTATTATGACGTACCAAATCATGCCAACGGATTCCTTCACAAGCCAACTCTCTCCGTCTCGCCTTGTCAACACATTCCCGGAATGCAGCCGGTTCCTTTTCGGCATTTGTCAATACCGGTATTCCTGCACGCCGCCGTATCCTGTCGACCATATCAACCCCTTTTGAAGTTGGACCTACAATCTCGGCATACATCAACATCACATCTTCCAAACGAATCAACGGGAAATTCAGAGGGAAATAAGTACGATCCACTATCTGCGCATTAATATCATCATACCCCAATGCTTCTCTTTTCATTTTATGTTCCAGGAATTTGATAAAGAAATCCTCACCTGCATATTTCGTCACACTATTAGGATTGTCATCATTCACAAACTTGGTCGTATCAATAGTAGCCAGACACCGTACATCAAGAAAATGTCCTTCTTCATCTTGTTCCTCTTTCAATAAATTATCAAGCCCCTTCGCACAAGCAATACTATTACCGGACATTTCAAGAGTAACATATTTCGAAGGTAAACGAGGCACGGAGTGAAATACCATCGGATTACCATAATCTTTAGCGACTATATATTGAATTTCAAAGATGTGATATTTATTATCATTCTCATTTATCCACATTCTTTGCCATTCACTTGCATTTTTAGCCCAAAATTTACCGGTTGCATCCGCATAATCAATTACTTCTTCAAGAAGCTCCCTAGCGAGTTCCTTTTTAGTTTCATCATACAGAGGAAATCCCGCCATTGTCAGATAAACTCTTCCTAACAATGCCTTTGCCGCAGTCAATGTTGCACGGCCACTGGCGGATTTCCTTCCTAGATAATCCTTCGGTTCCTCCGTCAGGCTTCCGACAGCATATTCCAAATCAGGAATAATAACCTTCTCATAAATTTCTACAGCCTCCGACTGCGGAGTCGACATTGCTTCTGAAATAGTCTGAGGAACAAGCGTCAAAGGAACACGCCCGTAATAACGAACCAAATCAAAATAAGCTAATGCTCTCAAAAAACGCGCTTCTCCTATTTGTTGTTCCTTTATTCCTTCAATAGTATAATTCACCCCATCTACCTTGGACAAAAACAAATTGGCACGCGAAACAATCTCAAACAAGTCATTCCATGCATCCCGAACTGTTGCAATGGTCGATATATTAGGGTTAAAAGAACTGATGTCCATATAGTCACGCTGTGCCGTACTCAGTTCTCCGCACCATGTATTATCCGAACGAACCTCTGACATAAGTAAAGCATAAGTCGACAACGGAAGCAGTCCGTTATATACTCCTATCAACGCTTGCTCCATTTGCGACGGGGTCGTATAAAAGTTTTCAGTAGTACGGGTATCTACCGGGTGACATCTAGCCAGTCACTACAAGAAGAGAATAACAATCCCATACTCATAGCTCCACTTAGTATATATTGATATAGTTTCATAGTTTCTTTTATTAGAATGTTACATTTACCCCTAAAGTAATAGTTCTAGCCTGCGGATATGAACCGTAATCATAGTCACTATTCTTTCCGTCATTATTTACTTCCGGAGAATAACCACCTTCATATTTATCCCACATCAGAAGATTTTCTCCCGAAATATAAACACGGGCATAATTAATTATCTTCTTATTTTTGATGGGAATACGATAGCCCAGCGTTACGTTTTTAATTTTAATAAAATCGGTACTATACAACCAGCGGGTATCGTACAGTGAACCTGTATTAGAGTTATTAATACCGGGAGTTTTCCCATCACCCGGCTGTTCCTCGGAAACCCACATATTTTCCCAACGTGACAATACATTGATAGATGCTCCCATACCCGGACGATCCATGCCACGACCGAGCAGACTATATATCATTCCCCTGTCTGTCCAGTCAGTAATACAGACAGGTCGAAATCTTTATATTTAAAGGTATTTGTCATACCAAAAGTATAATCGGGATCCGGTTTACCAACCAACGTACGATCCTGGTCATTAATCTTACCGTCATCATTCACATCACGGTATCTCACATCACCCTGGATAGAATTGGACATTGTAGGATATTTCCTCAAATCTTCCTTATACTGATACACTCCTACAGCATCATACATATAATATGCCCTCAAAGGTTGTCCAACCATCAATACCTGTGTATTCGATTTATCCCATCCAATGAAAACCGTACTATTATCTTCTCCCAAACTCAACACCTTATTCTTATTATAAGCTATATTCAAAGAAGTAGTCCACTTGAACCTTCCTGTCAAGTTTTGGGTAGTCAGTTCAATCTCAAACCCTTTATTTTTTTATACTACCGATATTCCCCATGCTTGTGTGAATCCCATTGTACCAGGAACAGAAACCTGATATAATAAATCTTTAGTCGTTTTATCATAATAATCGGCAGCAAGAGTTATCCTGTTATCAAAAAATCCCAAATCCAAACCAACATTCCAACTGTGTGTCTTTTCCCATCCAAGTTCTTTATTATCAATTGAACAGGGAGCAAAACCATTGGTCAGGCTTCCACCAATTGAATAGTTGGAACTACCCATCAGCCCGATAGCAGCGTTAGTAGAAATAGAATTATTTCCATTCATACCCCAGCTACCGCGTATTTTCATTTGATTGACCACAAACTTTTCCGGCCAAAACTTCTCGTTAGAGATTCGATAGGCAGCAGAAACAGCAGGAAACATCCCCCAACGATTATTCTTTCCGAAACGTGAAGAACCGTCGCGACGAATACTTGCTGTCAACAGGTAACGGTTATCATATTCATACTGGGCACGCCCGAAATAGGATAATAAGCGATTGGGAGTTGACAAGGTAGCTAACGCAACTTTTATAGCCTCATCACTTTGGTTGAAAACTTCAAGTGAATTATCCGGGAACTGTTGCGCAGACAAGTTTGTAGTGGCTCCCGAAGAACTTTCCATTGAATAACCTGCCATAGCGGCAATATTATGCTTGCCTAATTTCTTATCATAATTTAATACAGCCTGCAACAGATATTTGGATGACCGTATATCTATACGGTTGGCAGAACTATGATACCCTTCACCATCCGTCCAGTTCTTAATTACCGAACTCGGAGTAAAAGTGCGAGTCTGACGGCTTGTAAAATCATACGCACCTTTCACTTCCGCCCTCAATCCGTCAATAATATTGACTCTGATAAAAGCTGAAGAATTCAACCGGGCCGTTTCGATATGATTGGTGACCTGCTCCATATAAGCAATAGGGCTGATTTTTGTACTAGACCATAAATAAGAGGCATAAGGTTCCGCACCGGAATATATCCCAGCATCTGGCTCTGCAACTGGACACATTGTCAAAACCTGATTTGCCTGCTGATCTTTGCCATCCACACGCCCACCATCTTTCCAGTCCATTGACGGAGCCATATTAACGCCTAAAGTGATGCGATCATACAATTTTGTCTCCACATTAGCCCGCAGATTCAAACGTTTGTAAGCACTCTCTATAGCAATACCTTGCTGGTCTATATATCCCAGAGAAAGCCGGTATTGAGTATTCCCTCTACCATTTGAAACAGAAAGCTGATAATTCTGCATCGGAGCCAAACGATAAAATTCATCCTGCCAGTCAATTAGTCTTAATCCACCGTAACCGGGCTGTGTCCATCGCGGGTCATTCATATACTCATAGTTTACCCGATTACCATTCAAGGCATAACGGGTATCCCAATCATCATCTGCCGTAGCTCCTTTTCCTCCTAAAGCAGCAAGGTATCTACTATTGTTATAGGCAGTCCGGAAAGTGATCCACTCTTCCGGGCTTAGTACATCTATTTTCTTTTCCAATTGTTGGATACTGAATGCAGCAGAAAACTGTACCCGGACTTTATCATCCTTATTAGCCATTTTAGTTGTAATCAAAACAACACCATTAGCACCACGAGAACCGTAAATAGCAGAAGATGAAGCGTCTTTCAAAACTTCAATCGACTGAATATCATTTGGGTTGATACTTCCCAAATCATCTATCGGAATTCCATCTACTACATATAAAGGAGTGGCATCCGCATTAATGGAAGCAGCTCCGCGCACACGAATCTGTAATTCTGATCCCGGCGCACCATTAGTTGACCGTACTTCTACTCCCGCCAACTGCCCCTGCAATGAAGAGGCAAGATTGGGTGCCGGACGGTCTTCAAGTTTCGCTGCATCAACTTTGGCAATGGCCCCGGTCACATTCCCCTTTTGGCTGTACCATAACCGATTACAACCACTTCGTCCATTTGCACGTCATTTTCGCTCATCCTGATGGCAAAAACACTCTTTCCTTTAATAGAAATAGTCTGTGAAGCATATCCCAAATAAGACACCTCAATTGTCTTAGCTTTATCAGGAACTGCAAGAGTAAATTTGCCATCCACATTGGTAATTGTCATTCCAGACTTCCCTTCTGCTACAATAGTTGCCCCGATCAACGGTTCATTTCGTTCATCAACCACCGTACCGGATATGGTACGTTTTTGTGCAAATACTGTGACCGAATGGAGAGCCGAAATCATCATCAAGAAGAAAAATATATATTTTCTTCTCCAACAGCTAATCTCACAAACAGTGCTTTTCATACATTCTAGTTTTCATTTAATAATATTAGTTTTATACAATCTCATAAACCATGGTAATACAAAATCCAGTTATCAATTCAACAGCAAATATAGCGGCATACATGAAGCTGCTCATGCATTTTTCTCCATATACCATGCACATTTGTCCACCTGAACATTCTTATATAGTCCCTCTTTCTTTTTTTCAGGTTATTCAAGAAATTCAATGCAAAAGTCTGAATTTAAACTTTAAAATTACGTGCTATTTATCTATCTTTACCGCAAATCTAAAAAAACACAATCATTATTATCACTATACAAGTATGAGATTCTTCATTAAAGCTACAATTTTCTTTTTTATATGTACATGTATTATATATCCGGCAAACGCCTCCATAGAAATACATGCTAGGAATCTGACTGCCACTGACGGATTAGCCAATAATTCTATCAGGCATATCTATCAAGACAGCAAAGGATTCATTTGGTTTTCTACTTTAAATGGCCTGAGCCGTTATGATGGAAATTCATTTGTTACTTTCCGTCCCCAGAGCGGTGAAGAACTGTCATTAGCGGATCATCGTATCAGAAGTGTACAGGAAGACTCTGACGGATTCCTATGGATTACAACTTCCGCGGAACAAATCAGTTGTTATGATTTGAAAAAAGACTGTTTTGTAGATTTCACCGGCAAAGGAGAAATGAAAGACCGTTATAATGAAGTCACAATCCTCCCTAATAAGGATATATGGCTTTGGGGAAGGGTGCAAGGCTGCCGGAAAATTACTTATAAAAACAACAAATTCAGTTCGGAAACATATTCTACCGACAACCATAAACTAAAATCCGACAATATACGTTTTCTTAGTGTATTTGATTCAAATTCCATTTGGATTGGTACAGGAAAAGGGCTGTATTTACTTAAAGATAACACGCTCGAATGTATAGATTCGACTCACTACTTCCTTCAAAGCGCAGTCATTGATAATACTATTTATTTCATAACATCAGAGGGATTTATTTGGAAATACAACCAGCAGCACCTCACGAAAGTTGCCAATACTGCCACATCAACTGATTTTTTGCTAACAGGCAATATTGTATTACGTAACGAATGGCTGTTATTTACCAAACAAGGCGGAATCTTATTCAATCCCAAGACCAATACAACCAGAATTGCTCCGGAAGAGCTCAATATCCGTAATGGATTGGTAGTGAAAGATAACCGCAACAACTACTGGGTTCATAATCAGACTGGATACATTAACTATATTCAAAAAGAATCCGGTAGTGTCAAAAAGATTGATGTAAGATCGTCAAAGCTTCCATATTTCATTGATTACGAACGCTATCATGTCTATCATGACTCCAGAGACATTATATGGATAACGACTTATGGGAACGGACTTTTTTGCCTATAATCCTACTACTAAAGAACTGGAACATTTTACCGCAACCGCCAATCATACAAATCCCATCGCCTCAAACTATCTTCAATATATAATAGAAGATCACTCGGGCAATTTATGGACAAGTAGCGAATATTCCGGTATATCCCAAATTGAAATCATAAATAAAGGGGCTGCAAAAGTATATCCCGAAGGTGAATTAAATATCGACAGGGCAAATGCCATCCGCTTCATATCCCACATGCAAGATGACGAAGTATGGATAACAACGCGTGCAGGCGGATTATATATCTACGATAATAAACTAACAAAACAGAAAAGCAAAAAGTATTATGATATAAATATCTATTCTGCATGTGAGGATAGTAAAGGTAATATATGGTTGGGAACACGCGGGAAAGGGCTCCAAGTCGGAGACGACCAACACTATATACATCAGGCAACCGATACAAATTCCTTAGCTGCCGATCCAGTATTCTGCATTTTGCAAGACCGCAAACAACGTATGTGGATAGGAACGTTCGGCGGAGGACTTGATCTCGCTGTTCCTAAAAAAAGACAAATACATATTCCGGCATTTTTTCAATAAGACTTATGGCCAAAAGGAAATCCGCACTATCTGCGAAGACCGTAACGGATGGATATGGGTAGGAACCAGTGAAGGTGTTTTTTTGTATTCGATCCTGACCGTATTATAAAAGACCCGAACGATTTTTACCAATACAATCTGGATAACCATGCCCTGAAAAGCAATGAAATAAAATCAATTATACAAGATAAGAAAGGAAGGATATGGATTGCCGAATCAGGTATCGGATTTTGCGTAGCCAATATAAAGAATGATTATAAAGATATATCCTTTACTCACTATACGGTCAATGATGGACTTGTCCACAGTGTAGTACAAGCTTTCATTGAAGATGATGAAGGAAATATCTGGGTATCCACCGAATATGGGAGTTCTTGTTTTAACCCGGAAAACAAAATATTCAACAATTACTTCTTTTCTAATGATATATTGGGGAATGTATATACAGAAGGATGTGCCCAATTAAAAGATGGTCGTTTGGCTTTCGGCAACAACCACGGACCTATAATAATCCATACTAAGCAAATTAAAAACAAAGAGAAAATTCCGTCCGTTACATTTACAGACTTAAAGTTAAACGGAATATCAGTCCGTCCTGCCGATATGGACTCTCCATTGACAGCCGCTCTGGCATATACAGATGCCATCAGTCTGAAATATTACCAAAGTTCCTTTGTCATAGACTTCTCCACTTTTGACTATCCCATTTCGACTAATACAAGGTTCAGCTACAAACTTGAAGGATATGACGATGACTGGAGTATTCCTTCTACATTAAACTTTGCAGCTTATAAAAACTTACCGGCAGGTACCTACTATCTACATGTCAAAGCCTGCAGCGTATCAGGTATATGGAGTGATAACGAGGAGACACTTGAAATCAAAGTAACTCCCCCTTTTTGGGCAACCGGATGGGCTTTCTTTGTTTACATACTCATTGCAGGCATTATCATGTATTTTGTATATCGTACTATCAGGAATATTAACAACTTGCGGAATAAAATTAAAGTAGAAAAGCAATTAACAGAATACAAGTTAGTATTTTTCACCAATATCTCACATGAATTCAGAACTCCGCTTACACTAATACAAGGGGCTTTGGACAGAATCCACCGTACCCACAATATCCCCAAGGAGATACGTTACTCTATCAAACTAATGGACAAAAGTACCCAGCGTATGCTGCGTCTGATCAACCAATTACTTGAATTCCGGAAAATGCAGAACAACAAACTCGCCCTTTCACTTGAAGAAACTGACGTTATCGCTTTCTTATATGAAATCTACCTAAGCTTTCAGGATACAGCCGAATCCAAGAATATGGATTTCAAATTTATACCATCCGTCAATTCATACAAAATGTATATTGATAAAGGTAATATCGACAAAATCTCCTACAATCTTTTATCAAATGCTTTCAAATATACTCCTTCCTGTGGAAAGATAGAATTCAGCATTTATATTGATAAACAGAAACAGCTATTAATCATGAAAGTAACGGATACAGGTGTAGGCATACCCAAAGAAAAACGTAATGAGCTGTTTAAACGTTTCATGCAAAGCAGTTTTTCTAGCGACAGTATAGGAGTAGGTTTACATCTTACCCATGAACTGGTTCATGTTCACAAAGGGAACATCTGCTATGAAGAAAATCCGTCAGGTGGTTCTATTTTCATTGTAACTTTACCTACTGATTCTTCCATTTATCAATCTAACGACTTCCTTATTCCTGAAAATGCCATATTAAAAGAAGAAGCACAAAACCATCCTTCGCTTTCTGCTCTTAATGAGGAAAATGCTCACTCTGAATCAGAAGAAGAAATAGATAAAGAAGTAGAAAATATAGAGAAAGAACTAAAAACAGAACTGAACGCATCTGATCAAGAGGGTCCTCTAAACAAACGGAAAATACTTATTATCGAGGATGACAATGACGTACGGGAATTCTTGAAAGAAGAACTGACCCCATATTTCGAGGTTGCTGCCGAAGCGGATGGAAAAAATGGTCTGGAGTATGCCCATAATAATGATATAGACCTCATTATCAGCGATGTCATGATGCCTGGATATAATGGTTTCGAGATAACCCGTAAACTAAAAAGTGACTTTAGTACCAGTCATATTCCTATAATCCTACTTACAGCCCTGAATGCAGCGGAAAGCCATCTGGAAGGAGTGAAAAGCGGTGCAGACTCTTACATAACAAAACCTTTCAGTACCAAACTGTTACTGGCAAGCATATTCAAACTGATAGAACAGCGTGACAAACTAAAGGAGAAGTTTTCCAATGACTTGTCAGCCAAACGTCCTGTGATGTGTACATCGGATAAAGACAAGGAGTTTGTCGAAAATCTGACCAAGATAGTGGAAGAACAACTGACTAACCCTGAATTTACTGCCGATGATTTTGCTTCTATGATGTCACTGGGTCGCACCATCTTTTACCGTAAAGTGCGTGGAGTGACCGGATATACTCCCAAAGAATATCTTCGTATCATGCGAATGAAGAAAGCTGCTGAATTGTTGTCAACCAAGAAATATACCGTATCTGAAGTAACTTATATGGTCGGCATCAATGACCCGTTCTATTTCATCAGATGTTTTAAGGCTCAATTTGGCATCTCTCCTTCCAGTTATCAGAAAAGATACCAAGAGGGCATAAGAGAAACAGAAATAAACGAAGATTAATAAATATATTTATGTGTTTGTGAACATATGTACATGTTTAATGGAATTTTTTCACTAGTCGGAATAAAAAGTTCAGACTAATTTTGTCTCAGAAAAAATTATCAATACATTTAATTATAGCATTATGAAAAGATCAGTATTAATTTTAAGCCTGGCAGCCTTTGTATTATCAAGCAACGCACAAGTATTAAAAAGCAATCTGCTAAATGGATATAAACAAGGTGATAAATTGGAAAAAGCTACATATAATAAAGCTGATGTCCGATAAAAATAGATACCTGGTGTGAAGCATTCTCTTCCCAAACTGACAAGAATGCCGGTAGTCCCATTACCGGACAAGAGCTCAGTTATGAGGGATATGCGGAAAAAGGAGTATCTATCAAAATAGGAGAACTCCCGGAAAATGTGAAAGGTTCAAGATTTAGCGTATATTCCATTTCTGAAAAGAATGACTATTGCAGGGGAACTTTATACCTTTCATTTTTTGGCAAACTTTTCCTCCGTCGCTTCCAGTCGCTTAGGCGGACACAGCCTTTTTTATGCGCAAAGCCCAGACTTTCTCAAGCCCGGGCTTTGTTATTACCCAAAGTTTTCGTATCTTTAGGCATAAAGTTTTTCGTTATGGCAAAGTTACATTTTCGTCCTTACATTCCCAACCAAACCGTTCTTTTTCCACAAAGAATTGATGAAAACATAGCTGCGAACGACCCGGTCCGCATCGTGAATGCTGTTATTGACAACCTCAATCTTGAGAGTTTCAAGAAGCTTTATAAGGAAACGGGCCGTTGTCCTTATCATCCTAAAATGATGCTTAAGGTGATAATCTACGCCTACATGAATAATATCTATTCTTGCCGTAAAATAGAGAAGCACCTCCTTCGTGACATTCATTATATTTGGCTTGCCGGTAATGAGCATCCGGATTTTATCACGATCAACCGTTTTCGTAACCGTGTAAAGGAGGAAATAAATAATGTATTTACCCAGTTGATTTTTGTCCTTGCCGATAAAGGTTTCATCAGCCTTGATGTGGAGTATATTGACGGCACCAAGATTGAATCCAAAGCCAACAAATATACTTTTGTCTGGCGCAAGACAGTCGAACGGAACCGTACGAGACTAATGGATAAAATCCGTATTCTCTTGGAGCAGGTGGATGAAACCATTGCACAGGAGAACTCTATAAAAGACACATCCGTGGAGTTTACTCCTGCAGGCTCTCTGACATAGTGGATGAACTTAAAGAAGCCCTGGAACGCCAGCCTGCAACAAAGGAGAAGGAAGAAAAGAAAGCCCTGCGCAAAAAGAAGAAGCAGGTCATGGAACTTGAAGGGTATCGTGACAAGCTGATAGAATATGACAATCACCTTGATACCCTTGGAGAACGTAACTCCTATTCCAAGACCGATCCTGGTGCCACATTCATGCGCATGAAAGAAGATGCCATGAAGAACGGGCAGACCAAACCCGGATATAATCTGCAAATAGGTACTGAAAACCAATTCATCACAGACTTCCGTCTGTTTCCCAACCCTACCGATACACTGACCCTCATACCTTTTTTTTTCCACTCTTTCCAGTACCGCTATAACCGTTTACCGAATATCTGTGTGGCAGACTCCGGTTACGGTTCGGAAGAAAATTACCGGTTCATGCAGGAGAATGGGATAGAAGCCTTCATCAAGTACAATTACTTCCATAAAGAACAGCGTCCTCGTTATACTCCCAACCCGTTCCATGCCGAAAGTCTCCATTACAATGCCCAAGAGGATTATTACGTTTGTCCTATGGGACAGCACATGAACCGTATAGGAACCAAACGTGACAAGACAGCGAGCGGATACATCATCGAAAGTGCCCGGTATAAAGCAAAAAGATGCGAAGGTTGCCCTTTGCGTGGCAGTTGTTTTAAAGCTCGGGGGAACCGTATTATAGAAGTCAACCACCGATTAAATCAATACAAACGGCAGGCACGGGAAAGGGGAGAAGACAAGGTTACAATGGACTTTGCTTTCTTTGCTATAGCCTTTAATATCAAAAAAATGTGTGCTAAACTGATAAAAAAGAAGGAAAGGGGCTCATTACAGTTGCCAAATATATGTTTATGGGACTATTTATAACCCGATATAATTGGAATATAGCAACTTGTTGCCAAATGCATGAGGAAAAAGCAGCATAGCCAAAAGAAAATATAGCAGAACTAAAATATAAAAATACGTTTTGAAAACCTCTTGAGGTATTATCCTCCTCCTTTAAAGAAAAAAATGACCAACGTTAATCAACCTAATTTTGTCATACAGGTCTAAAAGAATTATTAATCATATATAAATATCACAGAAATTATGAAACACATCCTTTTTTATGCATTATTCTTTATTTTAAAGATTGCGTCGGCACAAGCCCAAAGTCTTGACCAGCCGAAGAACTATCCAGCAGATGCTATTTCTTCTTTTGCTGAACGTCTGGAACCTATGGGACGCATCTTGGAAGACGATAATTATTATGTGTGGTGTTGTGCACCAATTATAGATGAAAAGAATAAAGTACATGTATTTTATTCACGTTGGGAAAAAAGTATGAAATGAAAGGATGGCTGGGGCATTGTGAAATCGCACACGCCGTAGCCGACCAACCGGAAGGCCCATACAAATATGTATCAACAGTACTGTCCCCCCGCCCGGGCTATTTTGATGGTAATACATGTCACAATCCAAGCATTTATAAAATAGACGGTCGTTACTGGCTATTTTACATGGGAGCAACCAATGGTAAATTTGGAACGAAACGTATCGGATACGCTGTAGCAAACTCTATTTGGGGACCGTGGGAAAGATGCGAAAAACCATTATTAATGCCTGGAAATACAGGTGAATGGGATGATTATATTACCACTAATCCAGCTTTCTTAAAACATCCGGACGGAAAATACTGGCTTTATTATAAATCTTGTAATGAAAATGAATATGTGAACCAACATATCAATGGTATTTCAGGTAACCGGAAATATGGGGTAGCTTTTGCAGATAAAATCACAGGACCTTATCGACGATATGAAAAAATCCGATCGTCGATTTCTCCGGTTTCGGAGAAAACAGGCAAGTAGAAGATGCGTATATCTGGTATGAAAACGGTATATTCAAAATGTTAATGAGAGATATGGGGTTCTACGACCATACAGTGGGGCTCTATTTCGAATCCAAAGACGGGCTGAACTGGCAAAACCCTCAAATTGGTTGGTTTGGAGCAGAGCATTATATCAAACAACCACCCGCTCCTAAACATCTCAAACGTTATGGACGTTTCGAACGCCCGCAAGTACTAATGAAAAATGGAAAACCGGCTTACCTTTTCACGGCTTCCCAAGGGGGAAAAGCAGAAACATCTTCAGGTTTCGTCTTTAAAATCAAGCCCGAATAAACGAACATAGAACTTAAAGTACACTTATAAAAAACTGTTATGAAAAAAATTATATTGATATTATTTACCTTGTTGCAATTCCCGACAAACGCAAAAGACTTGCCTCACTCCTCCTATTGGCACGGAGAAGAAAGAACTCTTCGATATAAACCCGAAGGAGAAGAGTTTGTAATAACCAATGGAAATAAAAGATTTACTAGAGCTATTTATGGAACTAATACCGGCTTTCGTTTTGAAACCAGTGACTTCCCCGAATTCGGACTTTACATGCCTAACCTCGGTGGAAGTGTATATATGGCTATATCTACCCCTCAAATATTACTTGGATAAAAGATATGGAATTCATTGAATCTCGTTTTAAATCCGGGCAACGCACCTACATTGTGAGAGACAGGAGACATCTAGGAAACGGCAGTCTGACAATTGATGCTGTAGCTATGTCCGATGGCGATGGATTAGTAGTAAGATACAAAGCCAAAGACATCCCTGCCGGCACTAAAATCTTGTGGATATATGGGGAGCCAACAATCAGAAATTCGGACGTGAGGGAGACTTGAATTCCGACCCAGCCGATTGTTTTTTCATTAAAGCCAACAATTGTTCCGGAAATATATATCAAATTAATCAAAACAAATTTACGATACAATACGGGCACCACACCAGCAACAGAGCTTCTCAACATAAAGTAATGTCCATAGCAGGAACCTTTCCTATCGGAACTGATATAAAAGAAGTGGATGGAAACCTTATTGACCAATTGGACGAACTTATCACATCCCGCAAATCAAACAAACCGGTTATCATAGCAAAATATCCGGTTAGTACCATTCCTTTCTATATTGAACTGCACAACCCTAAAAGTCATAGTGAGTTTCAATATAATGATCTCAGTAATGTTTTCAACAAAGGTGTTGAGTTCAGAACCCAAATAGCTTCCAGAATCAAAATAAAAACACCTGATCCATTTCTGAACACATTAGGAGGCACCTTCTCTGGAGCGGAAGATGCTGTATGGCAATCTCCATCGTATCTACATGGAGCCATCTGTTTCCGCGAATTACTTCTTACCGGTTGGAGAGGGGCTTATCTCGCAGACTTGATGGGATTAGAAGATAGGGCAAAAACTCACTTTAACGGTTATCTTAATTCGCAAGTTATAGATGTTCCCGTCACATTACCCCATCTTCAGGACACAGCCCTAAACCTCGCACGGTCTGCAAAAAAATATGGGGAACCCCCATGTATAGTAATGGTTATATAGGAAGAGTTCCTAATAGAAGAGACGTCATGCATCATTATGATATGAATCTAGTCTTTATAGACCAACTGTTGTGGCATCTCAAATGGACCGGAGATCTTGATTACGCACGAGAAATATATCCTGCCCTCCAACGTCACTTTACATGGGAAAAAAACTATTCGACCCCGATAACGACGGGTTATATGATGCCTATGCTTGTATCTGGGCTTCAGACGCATTACAATACAATGGCGGTAAAGTGACACATTCTACTGCATATAACTACCGGGCAAATAAAATAATGGCAGAAATATCCGAAAAATTAGGAAAAGATCCAAGCATATACAAAAAAAGAAGCAGAACTTATATTATCTGCCATAAACAAAGAATTATGGATAAAAAGACAAAGGATGGTGGGCGGAGTTTAAAGATAATATGGGAAACCGGATACGACATGACAACGCTGCCATATGGACTATTTATCATGCAATAGATTCTGATATACATGATCCCTTCAAGGCATATCAGGCAACCCGATATATAGATACGGAAATCCCCACATCCCCGTCATGGGAAAAGGTTTGAAGGATACTGCCAATTATGTGATTTCAACAACAAACTGGCAACCTTATATGTGGTCTATCAACAATGTCGCTTTCGGAGAAATCTCACATACCGCCCCTTGCTTATTGGCAAACAGGACGTTATGAAGAGGCTTTCAAAATGTTCAAAGGAGCTGTTCTGGATGCGATGTACCTTGGTTCAGGTCCGGGAAATGTCACACAATTGTCATTCTATGACGCAGCCCGCAGAGAGACATATCGTGATTTTGCCGATGGAATAGCGACAGGGGTACGTGCTCTTGTACAGGGTATGTACGGTATCATGCCAGATCTTATTAATAATAGACTAACGATAAGACCCGGATTCCCCGATGATTGGAATTTTGCAGAAATTGAAACTCAAAATATGGCATATACTTTTTGAAAGGAAAGGCAATATAGAAAGGTATTCTATAACTCCTAATTTACTCAAAAAAGATGTCAGCTTGTCAATGGAAATAAAAGCTATAAGAAACAAAATTAAATCTATCAAAGTAAATGGAAAAGATACACCCTATACTTTACTTACAACCACTATTTTATCTCCAGAAATTAAGTTTGAGGCAGGAATAGCTGACAAATACGATATCACGATAGAATGGGACGGAGAAAAATAAACAGAGACATGATATCTGTCAATGTAGCCAATGGCAGCCAGTTCAGACTAAATATTCCTTATAAATCAGGAAAAATATATGACCCGCAAAACGTTCTGCGTCATGCAAACTTAAAGAATGACATACTAACCGGCACTATAACCGCTCAAAACGGACATCGCACTGTATTTGTCAATATCACCAATGGAAATATGAATTATTGGCTTCCCATAGATATAAATGTCAACAATCCGCTTGATATCGTTTGTGATTCTGAATCTTCTTCTCTTATTTTTACCTTGAAAAACAATATGGATAAAGTGATAAAAGGTGATTTGTATATCAATGGTAAAAAGGTGAATGAAAACATCAATATAGAAGCTCATGGAAAAAACAACTATGAATTTGATATTCCCATTGCATCTTCAGGAACTAATAGAATAAAAGTCAAATCCGGAAAAGACACTTACTCTTTTCGAGCCATCAATTGGAATATCTCTGTACCGGAAAAATCAGTTTATAAGACGGTAGACATGAAGAAAATATTTAATGACAAAGTAAGTAATATATTCGCTTATGGAAAATATATGTTCCCAAGATGGAAATACACCACATTACAAGTTCCGACCCAAGGTATGGGACAATGGTGTCATCCTCAAAGTATTTCTGTTATTGATGACCGTGGAATAAGGAATAAGGCTTCAAGAAATAACAATAGATTCATTATGCCACAAGGAATACCTTTCAGTACTCCAGGAGAAAAAGAATATAATAATATTGCATTCACCACATTATGGGATAACTACCCGACTTCCATTAATATACCACTAAACGGTAAAGCTTCTAAAGCCTATTTCCTCATTGCAGCTTCCACTTATTATATGCAATCTCATATAGTAAATGGCGAAATCAAAATAGAATATACAGATGGACAAAAAAGAAGTACTGAAACTTATATTACCAGATAATTTAATTCCTTTAGATCAGGATATATTCGTAGATGGATATGCTTTCAACACTAAAGATCCACGTCCGTGGAGAGTACGCCTTAAAACAGGTGATGTAAGCAAATATCATGCAGGCGAACTTGGAAAAACAATATCGAACAACCCGATATCTATTGATGGTGGTATGGCTACAATGCTTGATCTGCCACTCAATCCAGTTAAAGAATTAAAATCATTATCTTTGGAGACGACAGCCAATGAAGTCGTGATAGGATTGATGGGAGTAACGCTAGTCAAATAGCCACAGAATGAGGGTGATCAATGATACACCCTCATTCTATATATTTCTGGACACTGTCCATAATATTCCTACTGATAACTGATTTCTATTTTACTATCAATATTGTATTCTTGTCTTACTTGACTCTTATCTTCCACTTCCAAATAAATTTCACTTAATCGAACTTTTTTCCATACACTATCTTTCCCGCTGTTTTCACTTGTGCTCGAATATTAAATAGATAGAAGTTCTCAATACGTAAACTATCATTCCACCCCGAAGCTGTAATGAAACATTTAGATCTTTTCGCTCTTACATGAGAGAAATAAACATTGCGAAAGTGTGGATACCCTTTTTCTTTAGGTTCTACTGGAGTCAGCATTATTTTCCAATGTGCAGGAATCTCCCTACTTTCATATTCTACAGGTAATTTCGAATAACTATATTTTGGATGCCAGTTCAAATCCACCTCCAATACATTAGATACACTATCAGCCTCAACTCCTGTGACATAAATATTCTCTACTGTCCCACCACGATTCATAGACGATTTAAGCCGTAATACAGATCCTGTGCCATACGCTATCAGATCATGAGCCAGTACATTACGAATAGAACCGGAAGTCTCACTTCCGCAAGTCAGTAACCCTGCACCTTTACGGGCAATACAGTTACGAACCACCACATTCTCCGTGGGACGATTCACACGCAGTCCGTCGGCGTCACGCCCTGCCTTAATACAAATATTATCATCGTTGCAATCCACATCACAGTTTTCTACCAGAATATTGGTGGATGAATCAATATCAATGCCATCCGTACTTGGTCCGTGACCTCCTACATTATTATTAATAGTAAGTCCGCTCACCGAACAATGATCCGAATACAAAATCTGACAAGCCCAGAATCCCGTACGCACCAACGTAAAGTCTTTCAACGTGATATGCTTGCTGTTGGAAACCAGTACTCCCCTCACCCGCTTGCAATCATAATCCACAATCCAACGCAGATTCTTCTTCTCATATTCCTCCCGCATCGCCCAATATTTATCCCAGAATACTTTTCCGCGGCAATCGATAAAACCTTCCCCCGTAAGAGCGGCATTTTCCGCATCCATTATATTGATAACGGCCGAAGGCCATGTCATTTCGATACCGGCAATGCGGGAAGGAAATTCCGGATAGTCCTGAATATTATCACTCGCAAGCAAGGTAGTACCTTTACTAAGATGCAGATTCACACCACTCTTGATAAACAAAGCACCTATTTTATAATACCCCGGGGCAACAACTACCGTACCTCCTCCCTGTTGGTGACAAGCATCAATAGCGGCCTGGATAGCAGGAGTACTGAATACGGAAGTGTCATTCCGCAACCCGAACTTTCCGGCATCCCATTCTGTGTTTTCCGGAGTCCTCTGCGCCCCCACCTGATCGGCCCACGACAAATCCGGCTCTGCAGATACACTTCCCCAATCATAAGCAGGAATCGTCTTTTTCGGAGTTGTAAAACCAATCAAGGCCAATAGTACAATAGATAAAAGATACTTCATAATTACTTCTTTTTAGTTCACGTTGCAAAATTATCGCATATCATCAAAGAGGTAATGGACAGATGTACGCAAAAGATAGAATATTATATCATACGGACAATTAACTTGAAAGGGTGCACAATTGTATATAGTCTTTGTACATTTCCATTTCATACATCACAAAAAGGAGTAATTTTGCGAGTGAATAAATACAATAAGGTCCAAACCGATAAAACAAATATGAGAAGAATTGCAATTTATCTATTGTGCATATTCATGTTACTGCCTGTTGTAACAATGACAGCACAACCTGGTTATAACTACTCAAAGTTACAACGGGAGAAACTAAACCGCGGCGTAGTTGCCATTCGCGAAAACCCTTCAGAAGTAATCGTTTCGTGGAGGTATCTTTCTTCCGATCCGATACAAACCGGTTTCAACGTATACAGAGACGGGAAGAAATTGACAGACACTCCCATCACTGTCAGCACCCTGTTCCGTGATAAGAATAACAGTCAGAAAACGGCTGTTTACGAAGTGCGTCCTGTTCTAAAAAGGAAAGGAGACGCATCACATTGACGGTACATACACATTCCCGGAAAACGCGCCTCTCGGCTATCTGGAAATTCCCCTGCAAAAACCGGCAGACGGAATAACTCCGGCAGGTGATACCTACACGTACAGTCCCAATGATGCTTCCATCGGTGACGTAGACGGTGACGGCGAATACGAAATTATCCTCAAATGGGACCCCAGCAATTCACACGACAATTCACATGAAGGCTATACAGGCGAAGTATACATCGATTGTTACCGAATGAACGGAGAACAACTATGGCGTATCAACTTGGGTAAAAAAACATACGTGCAGGAGCTCATTATACTCAATTCATGGTGTACGATCTGGATGGTGACGGCAAAGCGGAAGTAGTGATGCGGACTGCCGACGGAACAGTGGACGGAAAAGGAAAAGTAATTGGAAATGCTGATGCAGACTATCGCGAAGCCGGTACTTTTGACCCAAGCAGGAATCAAATGATGAAGCAAGGACGTATTCTGAAAGGCAAAGAATACCTGACTGTTTTTTCAGGAGACACCGGTGAAGCCTTACATACCATCGACTATATCCCTGCCCGCGGCAACGTTGCCGACTGGGGAGACGCAAAAGGTAACCGAAGCGACCGCTTCCTGGCTTGTGTAGCCTATCTTGACGGAGTACACCCAAGTGTTGTCATGTGCCGAGGCTACTACACGCGTACTGTTCTGGCGGCCTTCGACTGGAACGGAAAAGAACTGAAGAACCGATGGGTATTCGACAGCAACCATCCCGGATGCGAGCAGTACGCCGGACAAGGAAACCACAATCTGCGTGTAGGCGATGTGGATGGTGACGGATGCGACGAAATCATTTACGGTTCCTGTGCTATCGACCACAACGGCAAAGGACTTTATTCTACCCGAATGGGACATGGAGACGCCATCCACCTGACACATTTTGACCCTTCCCGTAAAGGTCTGCAAGTATGGGACTGCCACGAAAACAAACGTGACGGAAGTACGTACAGAGATGCCGCCACCGGAGAAGTGTTATTACAGATAAAAAGCAATACCGATGTAGGACGTTGTATGGCCGCCGACATTGACCCGACTCATCCGGGTGTGGAAATGTGGTCAGGAGATTCACAAGGAATTCGAAACGTAAAAGGAGAAATCATAGCCCCTAAAATGAGAAATATGCCGACCAATATGGCTGTCTGGTGGGATGGAGACCTATTACGCGAACTATTGGATAGAAACATGATTATTAAATACGACTGGGAAAACAAAAAGTTTGCTCCGCTTGTCAAATTCACAGGAACTCTTTTCAACAATGGAACGAAATCGAATCCTTGTCTCCAAGGTGACATTATAGGCGATTGGCGGGAAGAAGTACTCGTACACTCCGAGAACAACGCTGCTCTCCGGCTCTACGTTTCGACTATTCCGACCGAATACAGATTCCACACCTTCCTTGAAGAACCGATATACAGAATCAGTATCGCTACCCAAAATGTAGGCTATAACCAGCCAACACAACCGGGATTCTATTTCGGACCGGACCTTATAAAAATGAAAGGTACTTTCAGAGGATATCAATTCAAGTAAGTTAAGAGACTATCATGAAACACAAATTATTTCTTTTCACATTTCTCCTGGCTATACTGTCCGCCATTAATATACAGGCATCCGAACGCAAAAAATACAATTTCAACAGCGAATGGAAGCTGCGGATAGGAGACTTTCCTAAAGCCAAAGATACAAAATTCGACGACAGTAAATGGAAACAAGTAACTTTGCCCCATGCCTTCAATGAAGATGAAGCATTCAAACTTTCCATTGAACAATTGACAGATACAGTGGTATGGTATCGCAAGAGTTTCCAGATTCCGGAACTGAAAAGTAATCAGAAAGTATTCGTCGAATTTGAAGGAGTACGCCAACGCGGAGACTTCTATCTTAACGGACATTATCTAGGCAGACACGAAAACGGTGTTATGGCGGTAGGGTTCGACCTGACTCCACATATCAAAGAGGGTGAGAACGTGATTGCCGTTCGCACCGACAACGACTGGATGTACAGAGAAGAAGGAACTAACTCTAAGTTCCAGTGGAACGACCGCAATTTCAATGCCAACTATGGCGGTATTCCTAAAAACGTCTTCTTGTACGTTACTGATAATGTATATCAGACTCTTCCCCTATATAGCAACCTGAAAACGACAGGCGTATACGTCTATGCCCAAGACTTCGACATCCAAGGACGCAAAGCTACGATTCATGCCGAATCAGAAGTCAGAAATGACAGTAAAGCTACCCGGCAATTCAGCTATCAGGTGACTATACTTGATGCCGACGGCAAACTAATGAAAACTTTCCAAGGTGATAAAGTGACTTTGAAAGCCGGAGAGACTAAGACGGTAAAAGCATCTGCCATCCTTCATAATCTTCACTTCTGGAGTTGGGGATATGGTTACTTGTATACGGTAAAAACCGCTTTGAAAGATGATAATAATCAGATATTCGACGAAGTCAGTACCCGCACCGGCTTCCGCAAGACCCGCTTCGCGGAAGGAAAGATATGGTTGAACGACCGTGTTATCCAAATGAAAGGGTATGCACAGCGCACCAGCAACGAATGGCCGGCAGTAGGTCTGTCCGTACCTGTCTGGTTGAGCGATTTTTCTAATGACCTGATGGTGAAAGGAAACGCGAATCTGGTTCGCTGGATGCACGCTACTCCGTGGAAACAGGATGTAGAATCCTGCGACCGTGTAGGTCTGATACAGGCAATGCCTGCCGGAGATGCAGAAAAAGACCGTGAAGGACGTCAATGGGAACAACGGGTGGAGTTGATGCGAGACGCGATTATCTACAACCGTAATAATCCGAGTATCCTGTTCTACGAATGTGGCAACAAAGCCATCAGCCGCGAACACATGATAGAAATGAAAGCTGTCCGCGACAAATACGACCCGTTCGGCGGACGTGCCATCGGATCACGTGAAATGTTGGATATCCGCGAAGCGGAATACGGTGGCGAAATGCTGTACATCAACAGAAGCGAACATCATCCGATGTGGGCGACCGAATATTGCCGCGACGAAGGTTTAAGAAAGTACTGGGATGAATATAGCTATCCTTTCCACAAAGAAGGTGACGGACCACTTTATAAAGGACAACCGGCCACTGACTATAACCGCAACCAAGATGAACTTGCCATCACCATGATAGCCCGCTGGTATGATTATTGGCGTGAGCGTCCCGGAACGGGTAACAGAGTCAGCTCCGGCGGTACTAAAATTATCTTCTCCGACACCAATACCCACTACCGGGGTGCGGAAAACTACCGAAGAAGTGGAGTGACGGACGCGATGCGTATCGAAAAAGATGCTTTCTACGCACATCAGGTAATGTGGGACGGATGGGTAGATACGGAAAAAGACCAGACCTACATCATCGGACACTGGAACTATCCGGATAATACGGTAAAACCTGTGCAGGTAGTATCTACCGGAGAAGAGGTGGAGCTTTTCCTGAATGGTAACTCCCTGGGTAAAGGCAAACGCCAATACAATTTTCTCTTTACTTTCGACAACGTAGCCTTCAAACCGGGCAAGCTGGAAGCTGTCAGCTACAATAAAGCAGGGAAAGAAATCAGCCGTTATGCTGTAAATACAGCCGGTGAACCTGCCAGTCTGAAACTTACCGCTATCCAAAACCCCGAAGGCTTTCATGCAGACGGTGCGGATATGACATTGATACAGGTGGAAGTGGTAGATAAAGACGGACAACGTTGTCCGTTGGACAACCGAACTATTCAGTTCACACTCAAGGGTCAGGCGGAATGGCGCGGAGGTATTGCTCAAGGTAAAAACAATCATATTCTTGATACAAACCTTCCGGTAGAATGTGGTATCAACCGCGCACTGATCCGCAGCACGACGGCTGCCGGAAAAGTAACTCTGACAGCACAGGCTAAAGGACTTCTAAGTGCCTCTCTCACATTGGAAACGGTGCCTGTAAAAGTGACCGGAGGTTTGAGTACCTATCTTCCGCAGGCCACTTTGAAAGGCAGACTGGATAGAGGCGAAACACCTTCTACCCCTTCTTACAAAGACAGCAAAAGGGCGTACGAATCGTTTCGGCAAAAGCCGGTTCCAACAATAATGATGCTGAAAAAAGCTACGATGATATCGAACTGACCGAATGGAAGAATGACGGTAAACTAAGCACTGCATGGATTACCTATACATTGGAAAGAGATGCCGAAATAGACGATATATGCATCAAACTGCAAGGATGGCGTTCACGAAGTTACCCGCTGGAAGTATATGCCGGCAACACCTTGATTTGGAGTGGAAACACGGATAAAAGCCTGGGATATATTCATCTCAATGTAGAAAAGCCCGTACGTGCTAATACGATAACCATCCGCTTGAAAGGAAACACCAGTGACAAAGATGCTTTCGGACAGATTATCGAAGTAGAGGCTATAGCGGCCAATACAATGGAATTGGAAAAAAGCAGTAGCAAACACCAGTTGAGAATCATCGAAGTTGAGTTTCTCGAAACAATCAAATAAAAAAGTTCCGGCAATGTTGTTTATTTGCCTGCCATCAAGTATCTTTGTTCATAAACTGAATTTTAACGCTTATGTGTAAACAACCGGATATCCTAGAAAGTGAAAAGATTCACTTTGCAGTCATGGCAATAGAAGCTGGAGCACGCGAAATGGGAATTTCTCCTATGGAAATGCGCCGACGTTTAGAGAAAATGAATCTAATCAAACGTCTTCTACTGGACAATTACGAAGTGATGCACACACAAAGTCTAAAACATGTAGGCGAGGATGTGGTCGAGGCTTTGAAGAACTGGGAGGCACAGGAGGGCGAGAAGGGATGAAAATAACACTTTATCATGGCTCCACCCTTTCTATAGAGCATCCCTTAGCCAAAGTGGGACGTGCCGATTTAGATTTCGGTAGAGGTTTTTATCTAACCTCACTACGCTCACAAGCAGAACAGTGGGCTGCCCGCGTACAACTATTACGGGCAAGTACTACTGCATGGATTAATGTATACGAATTTGATATGGATGCAGCTATAAAAGCTGGATTCAAGCTACTTCGTTTTGATGCTTACGATCAGCATTGGTTGAATTTTATTGTCGCTAGTAGGAATGGAAAACAGCCTTGGAAAGATTATGATATTATAGAAGGAGGCGTAGCAAACGATCGGGTTATTGACACCATAGAAGATTACCTTAACGACATTATCACCATAGAGCAAGCCCTCGGGCAATTGGTATATGCACAACCTAATCATCAGATATGTTTGCTCAATCAGCAACTCATTGATACATATCTACATTTTGATAATAGTTTTCCACTGGATACTATGGACAGAAAAGGAGGTAACAAATGAGAGAACAAGTACTTTGGAGAAAAATCAGTCGCATCGTCCTATTATTATCAGCCCGATTGGAGATAAGCCCGGAAAGAGCATTAAATCTGTTTTATGAAACGAATGTATGTGCCATGTTACATGACTCCCGTTACGGACTGCATCTAATGAGTGATACTTATATTATAAATGACGTATTGCGTGAATTACAAGACAAGCAGTAATTTTAGAATATATTATGATACCAAGCAAACAAAATCTCTTCTTTTCATACCGTTCCTTTTTGAATCCTTATCACTCATTTTTTTTCATTTATTCCTTCACTATTCACACCACGCTGATAAACCGATGGTGCTACCCCAAACTGTGCTTTAAAGCATTTACTGAAATAGAAAGGATCACTGATGCCTACCTTGTAAGAGACTTCCGCAACCGTCAGATTATCTTCTGACAGCAACAACTCCGCCGCTTTCTTCATTCGCACCACACGCAAATATTCATTAGGCGAATATCCTGTTACGCCGCGTAATTTCCGATAAAAAACGGTTCGTCCCAACTTCATAAGCTGCGCAAACTCGTCAATAGAAAATTCCGGGCGGGCAAGATTCTGTTCCAAGATGGCAGCCAAGCGGTCTGCAAATTCTTTATCCCGGTCGGTAGTACACATAGCCGGTCGCACAATACCCGGTTCGTTGGAGAACTTCTCACGCAATTTATCACGCTGTTCGATCAAACGGAATACACGTGCCAACAGCAGTTTAACGCTGAATGGTTTGGCGATGTATGCATCCGCACCTGCCTCAATTCCTTCCAGATGCTTTTCCGGTGAGTTCAACGCGGTCAGAAGGATAATGGGAATATGACTCGTATCAAAATCTGTTTTTAGTTTCTTGGTTACTTCAAATCCGGTCATACCTGGCATCAGTACATCACAGATAATCAGGTCGGCATCATACGTACGAGCCTTTTCAAATCCGGACGTGCCGTCGGCAGCCACTTCCACTTCAAAGTATGCACCGATTTCTTCCCGTAGAAACTCACGAATATCATTATCATCTTCAATTATCAGCACTTTCCGTTTATTCAAAGGAGCAGCCATCTTTTTCCGGGTCAGGAAGCTCTTCCGAAAGTTGTAACAAATGATGTGCGTGACCGTCTGCCTCTTTCAGCAATACGTTGCCCGGAACAAGGAAGTCTTTCTCCGAATACACCGTCTTATCTGTCGGAATACATACGGTAAATACAGAACCGCCACCTTCATTGTCTTTATACTCAATCGTACCTTTATGTACCTGCACCAGTTCGTGGCTCAAATGCAGACCGACACCAATACTGTCACCGGAGAAATTGCTCTGCATAAATCGCTTGAACAATTCGTTCTGCTTTTTTCTTTAGGAATCCCCACTCCCGTATCCGAAACCTGAATCTGCAAAGTTTGCTTCCCTTCGTCCACATTCACCGAGAGAATAATTGTTCCGTTCGAAGGAGTATATTTAAAGGCATTTGAAAGCAGGTTATAAGTCACCTTATCCAAATTTCCTTTATCAATAAACATTTTATAGGACGGCACCGAAGGCAGGAAACGGAAATTCATATTCTTTTGTTCCGCTACATCTCCGAAGCTCAAAAATATTTCATAAAGGAAAGCAATCACATCCGTTTCTTCCAAAGAGAGCGCCAACTTATTATTCTGCATCTTGCGGAACTCCAGCAACTGATTGATCAGCCTCAACATTCGCTGAGTACTTTTATCCATTGTTTTGAGCGGATATATCAATTCACGCGGGATATCAGTCACACGTTGAATCTTCTCCAATGCTCCCTGAATCAAGGTAAGCGGAGTACGGAATTCATGAGAGATATTGGTAAAAACACCAGTTTATATTCTGTCAACTGCTTTTCTACATTGATGCGGTTACGCAAGCCGTTAAAGTTACGAACGATACGGAAAGCAAAGTACAAGGCTATGATTAATAACAGCACATAACCCAGCATTGCCCAAGTCGTTTTCCAGAATGGAGGGACAATTACAATTTTCAGTGTAGTCTCGCTATCATTCCAAACACCTGATCCATTGCTCGACTTGACGTGAAGTATATAAGTTCCCGGATTAAGATACTTAAACGAAGCAAAATTCAGAGGAGAAGGAGCACTCCATCCCTGATCGTAATTTTCCAGCCAATACATATATTTGGTATGACCGCTATCCGAATAATCAAAAGTAGAGAAATCTATCAAGAATGAGTTCTGAAAAACTTTAGGGTTATTTCGTCCGAATAAGCCAACGATTGCTTTAACGGAGAGTCCTCCATCTGCGGATTCATCTGGGTTCCATTGACATATAAATCCGTGAAAACAACCGGGGAGAAAGTTTCGTTATCCTGTATCTTTTCAGGATCGATCACTATTAATCCGTAGTTTGTGCCAAAAAGCAGTTTTCCATCTTCGCGCATACAGGCACTATTCTCACTATACACATTTCCCAATGTATAGGAAGAAAAGAAATAGTTTTCAAAAGAATGGGTAGCCGGATTAAATTTGGAAATACCATATTCGGTGGCAACCCAGAGATTCCCCTTTTTATCTCCCAGAATAGACTGGATTACATCGTTAACCAATCCTTCGGAAGTTCCGTAATGTTCATATTTCAAAGAGAAATAGTTATCCTGCGGCTCACAAAGATTCAGTCCCGAACCGGACGTACCAATCCACATCCGCCCTTCCGTATCCCGATAGATACACTTGATTTCATTACTGCAAAACTTTCCGTTTGTATAACTGAAAAGATGATAATTATCAGCATCTGCAATCAATGAATCCGGATGAAAAATACAAATACCCTCACTGGTTCCTACCCACACCATCCCATTTGCGTCTTCTTCTATCACACGCACCATTCTCATCCCGAATGTTTGCTGGAAGAAATGACGGAATTTATATTTACCGTCGGGAGTAGGTTCAGCCAGTTCCAGCCCACCGCCAAATGTTCCTATCCACATGCGGTCTTTACGGTCGCGATAAATGGCAAAAACGTTATTATCGGATAAGGCTGTCAAATCAGAAGGATTATTATAATACCAGGTGTCCCCCACTTTGAGACCATTTCCACGAGTTCCCATCCACATTCGTCCCTGTTTGTCTTCGGTGAGAGCATAGATATTAGAATGGAAATATTGATTGGTCATTTTCGAATGAAGGCTCGAATCAAAGGTGTATAATCCCCCTTACGCGTACCTACACAGATATCCCCATTAGACATTCTGGTAAGCATACGGATGGTGTTCGACCGGTCGAACGAATCACGGGATTCGGGATAGATACGGGAAGTTCCTTCATTCAATACGGAAATACGGGACAAGCCTGAATATTCCGAAGCTACCCAGATGCCACCGGCACGATCTTCCATCACATATTGCAGGAAATCCGAACTGATATGACTCTGGTCATTAATGTTCGCCACAAAATGCTCCAGTTTATCTTCGGCGGTATTATAAGCGAAAAGCCCATTTCCATAGGTCGAAATCCAAATAATTCCCCGAGAATCATGGACGATATGATAACGTTCAAAGTCGATATAACTTATCTTATCCTGGGGAATCAACTGGAAATCCTTACTCTCTCCGGTTTCGGCAAGCACGTATGTAAGCCGTCCCGTATGATTGTATATCCAATAATCTCCACGATTATCACGTATCAATTCTCCCTTTTTAATATTCAAACGAGGATCTGCGGCCATCTCTCCGGTAGCAAACTTATAAGTATATACTCCGGTAGTAGTCAGGATCACCCACTTATCTTTCAACAGGAAATTTCCGGTTGGCGATGTCGCCCCTGCCACAGTGGCAAGAGAAGCCAACTTTTGCATCTTTGAGTAGCCTCCTGATAATAATAGATATCTCCATCTGCTGTAAGGAAATACATATCGTCCTTATAGGCCAGCGAAGAAGTGAAGTGGATTAATCGGTCTTCTATCCGATATTGTCCGTTGGAGACAGAAACCAGTCCGCATTGAGTGCCGATCCAGATACGGCCACTGGCATCCTCATTCACAAATTTCACCCGGTTATCCGGCAGATTTCCACGTTCGGTCCTGAATACGGTAGATGTCATCTCACCATTTTTCTGATGTACCATCTTCCGGCAGCCATTTCCCGAATGGGAAAGCCAGACATCTCCGTTAGCAGCGACAAAAACCGTTGAATAATTCTGCCTTAACTCGCCACAACCGGTATAGTCCACAAAACGGGCACGTTGCAAATCATAGCAACTATATAATTCAGGTGTAGTAGAAATCCACAAAAAACCATCTTTATCTTCTGTCAGATCGTAAATACGGTTGTCTGCCAAAGATACCTCATCACCGATTTCCGGACGGAAAGTCAGAAAAGAGTTGCCATCATAGCGGCTTAACCCATTTAGGGTAGCCAGCCACAAAAACCTTTACTATCCTGATAAATATATCGAATAGAGTTATTGGGAAGGCCGTCACTCGTTCTCATTTGTGTAGAACGAAGCTCAATTGCACTATAAGCATTCAACACAAAACTAACAAGAAAGGTAAAGATCAAAAGGTGTCTTTGCATCATATAGATTCCAAGATTAATAATAAATGTTGGACAAAAATAGTCAAGATAGTTGAGATAATGAAAGAAACGGCTCACCTAATTACTGAAAACTCAATCCATGTGGAATACTTCCGGCAAAGGAATGGAAACCGGTGAATTGTCCGGATTCACTTCCATGATATCCGCCATATAATCCCACCATTTCTACACAATCTCTGTGTTACCCAAGTCCTGCGAACCGGCCTCACCTTCTGTTTTCTGGAAAGCAAATAGAATATTGGTTTCTTTATCCCAATATATAGAATAATCCGACACCCCATTTTTTGAAAGCAGTGCTTTTAATTCAGGCCAGATAGCGGCATGCCTTTTTTCGTATTCTGCTTCACATCCGGGTTTCAAATACATTTTAAATGCTTCTCGTTTCATGGTTCCTATCTTTTAAAGTTAATCTTTCTTTTCTTCTGTATCGATGGCAAAAATAGGTGCAGTCGTCTTCTGTTTCACCTGATAATACTGAACGGCACTGTCATTCATCTGCGGGTACTGATTCTTCAATAGAGAGATCATTTCCGCACCTGCCCAAAGCACCGGTCCGTATCCATGCGCCGCATATACATTGACCGGACGATAGTAATAAAAAGCAGGATCGAAAGCCATCCCCGTACCCACACAAGTGCCTTCCACCTGACCTTCCGCATTGATCTTACCGGCCACGGCATGCCATCCCAAATGAGCGACAGGTCCATAAGCAATGGCATCAATCCAACCTTTATTAATAGCATGTGCCAAACAATATACGTAAATAGCCGTAGCAGACGTCTCCAGATAAGAATCATTCCAGTCGAGCAATTGATGCCAAAGCCCTTCTCCACTTTGCAAGGCAGTCACTCCGCGTACATGAGCCCGGAAATAATCCATCACTTTCGCACGTTGGGGGTAATCTTCCGGCAATACATCGAGCAATTCGCATGCTGTCAGCATAGCCCACCCATTGGCACGCGCCCAACAAAAGGCAGGATGATCGGTACTGCTTTCTACCCATCCATGACGATACAATCCTTTTTCAGGGATAAACATTCGGTCGGCAAATTGCAGGAATTGTCTCACCGCTTCTGCCAGATATTTATCTTTTTGCTCCTTGTCATAACGGCTCATCTGGGCTACTGCGGGAATCCCCATAAACATGTCGTCCAGCCAAAGTGTATTATGTTGCGGACGATTGCGGGCAAAAAGTACCATCTGCCAACCGGTATTCTTTATTCTGAATAAAATCAAAATAGTTCCCAATTAATCCGTCTACAGGAAGTGAGCGGTCTTTCACACGGACTTTCACCATCGCTGCACACACAGCCCCGGCATCATCCAGGGCATGAGGAGTGAGGATTTGCAGCAGTTGAGGGTCTGTTGTGCCTTTCTCTTCGTACACACGCTTAAAATGAGGCGCCACTTCCGCCAGAAAGCGGAAACGGTTCTGCACATAATCCATGTAACGTTGATCGCCCGTAGCTTCGGCAGCTGCTATCAAGGCTGAATAGGTTACTCCCCATTCGTAACTTGCCAGACGGAAAGCACCACGTTCCAGTTGCGCTTCCTCTCCCATCGTGGTGTAGTCGGTAATCAGTTTACCTGTGTTCTTATCTACCACGCGTGCCGGAGTCTCCTTATCAATATAAGCAAATACACGATCTATATCTTTCTTGACCTGCCCGGGTGTCAGGTCACCATAAGTGCCCTGATAAGCAGGTTGCAGCAAATGCAAAGGAGTATTTGAATCATTCACTACCGTTTTCTTTTTTCTGTGCACTAACCGGCAAAGTTGCCAGCAATAAAACAAGGGTTATGATACGAATATTCATAATTTATTTTTTAGGTATTTTATATCCTCTGAATACAGTGCCCTGAAGCTCCGGACCAAAATAGAATCCGGGCTGAGTAGGCTGATTATAAGCCACATTTTGAGTCGCAATACTTATACGGTAAATCGGATCTTCGAGGAAAGTATGAAAACGATAGTCGGTAGGAATAGTGGAGACGTAAAGCCGTAAAGCTGTATTATCAGCTGTACGCATCAGTATTTCTTCGCGCCAGTCACCTACGATATCTCCCTGAAGGCAAGGATTCGCTTTGGTTCCATTATTGGAAAGAGTTCCCTCAAAAATGGCTATGCGCTCACACACTCCTTTTTCCCAATTATATTTGCTGACCATATTTCTATCCAACAATTCACGCAACAAATCTCCATCCCACCAAACAGCCATATTACAGGATAAACCTCTTACCCGGTCTTTTACCACCTCTCCTTTCACATTCCTTATTCCTCCGGAAGCAACAGACCACATTTCAACGCCCGGTTGAGTCGGGTCAATATCAGCTGCCATACAACGCCCTACATCTGTATTGTCTTTAATCTGAAATAGAACTTCTCCGGTAGCTGCATCCCGATAGGTAGAACCATCACGTTTATTTTCATGACAATCCCATACTTGCAGCCCTTTACGAGAGGGGTCGAAATGAGTCAGATGAATGGCATCGCCGTGTCCCATTTCCGTGGTGTAGAGTCCTTTACCGTTATGGTCTATGGCGCATGAACCGTAGATGATCTCATCGCATCCGTCACCGTCCACGTCACCTACCCGCAGGTTATGGTTTCCTTGTCCGGCATAAGCTCTGCAACCGGGATTATTACTGTCGAATACCCAGCGGTTCTTCAAATTCTTACCATCCCAGTCATAGGCAGCCAATACAGTACGTGTATAATATCCACGGCACATCACTACGCTTGGGTGTATGCCGTCGAGATAGGCAACGCAGGCCAGAAAACGGTCGCTGCGATTACCACGACTGTCTCCCCAACCCATCAAGTCTCCTCTTACGGGCACATAATCAATTGTTTGCATCGCTTCTCCTGTCAATCCGTTAAAAACTGTCAGATATTCCGGTCCGGTCAGGATACGTCCTTGTTCATTCCGATAGTCAGCCTGCGCATCCCCAATCACTTTTCCTGTTCCATCCACCGTTCCGTCCGCGGTCTTCATCACTACTTCCGCTTTGCCGTCACCATCGAAATCGAACACCATAAACTGGGTGTAGTGTGCACCGGCACGTATGTTACGTCCCAGATTAATACGCCATAATAGTTTTCCGCTCAACTTATAGCAATCAACATATACTTCTCCCGTATAGCCGTCATGTGCGTTATCATGTGCATTGGACGGATCCCATTTCAAAATAATCTCATATTCACCATCCCCGTCTACATCACCGATACTGGCATCATTCGGAGCATAAAAATAGTTTTGCCCTGACGGAGTCGTACCATCTTCGGGGCGGTTCAACGGAATATTCAGATAACCCAATGGGGCATTTGCCGGTAATTGATAGCTACTTTCCGTTTTACCTTCCCTTGCTTTCACGGTATAAAGTACAGATTCTGTCCCTGCATAGGTATCCTGAAAGAAAGTGGCATCCTTCAACGGGTGTTTGTTTATCTTTTCATCGTTCCTATAAATATCAAAAGATTCATTCATCGGGTCGGAAGACAAATAACGCCAGGAAACAGCCACAGTAGACGGATTCTCTCGGATAGCAATTACACCACGTCCCAGACGTTCGCGTTTCAACTTCGAAAAGTCATAGTTTGGCTGAGCTATCGAGAAGATAGCTATCAGGCAGAAAAAAAAAGAGTTATGCACTTCATAGTTTTATCGATTAATCAAATTACAACACAAAAGTAAAGGACGCAGCCCATTGATAAAATAGAATATTGTACAGATATATGTAGAAATCATCATTAGACGTACTTTTAACACTATTTTCTGTCGTCTCGTGAACGAATTTAAAGACATTTGCACGGAAATCCATTGAAAAAGAAAAGAACGTCTCTTACCTTTGCCATAGAAATTAGTATAAACAGCAAATTAATAAAACAGAACTATTGTACCATGAAGAAACCACTATTCTTACTCTTTACAGGATTACTTCTTTCTTGTCTGATACCAGTCCATACGGTCGCAGCACAAGAACTCCCGACACAAAAAGAGACTTTAGAGAATATCATAAAGGTAAATGACTACTTTATGAAAAAGTATGCCGATTACACTACTCCCAGTTTTTACGGTCGTGTACGTCCCAGCAATATATGGACGCGTGGTGTATATTATGAAGGATTGATGGCTCTCTATTCTATTTATCCGCGTGAGGATTATTATAAGTATACTTACGACTGGGCCGATTTCCACAAATGGGGAATGCGCAACGGCAATACTACCCGTAATGCGGACGACCATTGTTGCGGACAGGCGTACATTGATATCTATAAAATCTGCCCGTCAGACCCGAACATGATTCGGAATATCAAAGCAAGTATCGATATGGTGGTGAACACCCCGCAGGTGAACGACTGGTGGTGGATTGATGCTGTGCAAATGGCAATGCCTATCTTCGCTAAATTCGGAAAGATGACCGGAGAACAGAAATACTACGATAAGATGTGGGATATGTACTACTACACACGCAGCCAACACGATAAAACGGGTATGTTCAACCCCAAAGACGGTCTGTGGTGGCGCGATCAGGATTTTAATCCTCCATATAAAGAGCCGAATGGCGAAGATTGCTATTGGAGTCGTGGAAACGGATGGGTATATGCTGCCTTGGTACGTGTATTGGATGAAATTCCTTCTGACGAGAAACACCGTCAGGATTATATAAATGATTTCCTTACCATGAGTAAGGCATTGAAGAAATGCCAGCGTGAAGATGGTTTCTGGAATGTCAGTCTTCACGACCCGACGAACTTCGGAGGAAAAGAGACTTCCGGTACAGCCTTATTTGTTTATGGTATGGCTTGGGGAGTCCGCAACGGATTGCTCGACCGTAAAGAGTATCTTCCCGTCCTTTTAAAAGCATGGAACGCTATGGTGAAAGATGCCGTACATCCGAACGGATTCCTGGGATATGTGCAGGGAACAGGTAAGGAGCCTAAAGACGGACAGCCGGTTACTTATAAGAGTGTGCCCGACTTTGAAGACTACGGAGTCGGTTGTTTCCTGCTTGCCGGAACAGAAGTTTATAAATTAAAATAACATACACAGTTTTTTCATTAGGTTTAAAGATAATCATTCATTAGGTTTAGTTAGAGGTTAGTTAGTAGTAGTTCCCTCACTGACTGTTTAGACACCGGTCAGTGAGGGATTTCAAAGAAAACAGATTCATGAAAAACAAATTATTCCCGTATATATGTTGGCTGACAGCCATTACGTTCAGTTTGCAACTGCAAGCGCAAAATAAAGTTTCCGCTCCCATGGCAGATGTCAATCAGGTGGTTGACAACACGCTGGATAGCCTGAATAAAGCACGTACCTCGCGACCGGAAGCCGGTTCCAGCCGGAAAGGTGACAACCCTGTTCTGTTTCTGGTAGGTAATTCGACCATGCGTACCGGAACTTTAGGCAATGGCAACAACGGACAATGGGGATGGGGCTATTTTGCTGGTGAATATTTCGATTCCAACCGGATTACTGTTGAGAATCATGCACTGGGTGGAACCAGTAGCCGTACTTTCTATAACCGTTTATGGCCGGATGTAATCAAAGGAGTACGCCCGGGAGACTGGGTTATCATCGAACTGGGGCACAATGACAACGGCCCATACGACAGCGGACGTGCCCGTGCTTCCATTCCCGGAATTGGCAAAGATACACTGAACGTAACAATTAAAGAAACCGGAGTAAAAGAAACTGTATATACCTACGGAGAGTATATGCGTCGTTTCATTCAGGATGTAAAATCCAAAGGTGCTCATCCGATCCTATTTTCACTTACTCCCCGCAATGCCTGGGAAGACAAAGACAGCACCATCATCACACGTGTCAACAAAACTTTCGGATTGTGGGCAAAGCAGGTGGCAGAAGAACAGCATGTTCCTTTTATTGACTTAAATGATATCAGTGCCCACAAATTTGAGAAGTTCGGCAAAAATAAGGTGAAATATATGTTCTACATCGACCGTATACATACAAGTGCTTTCGGTGCTAAAGTCAATGCAGAATCTGCTGCAGACGGAATACGTGCGTATGAAGGGCTGGAATTAGCCAATTATCTGAAATCTGTTGAGAAAGATACAGTGACAGGTTCCAGTCGGAAAGAGGGACGTCCGGTATTGTTTACTATCGGAGACAGTACGGTCCGAAATGAAGATAAAGACAAGAACGGTATGTGGGGTTGGGGAAGCGTAATTGCTGACGAGTTCAATTTAAATAAAATTTCTGTAGAAAATCGTGCTATGGCAGGACGAAGTGCACGTACTTTCCTCGATGAAGGTCGTTGGGATAAGGTATACAATGCCTTGCAACCGGGGGACTTCGTTCTGATTCAGTTCGGACATAATGATGCAGGTGACATAAACACAGGGAAAGCGCGTGCCGAATTGCGCGGTTCGGGAGATGAGAGCAAAGTCTTTCTAATGGAAAAGACAGGCAAATATCAAGTTGTTTATACTTTCGGCTGGTATCTTCGAAAGTTCATCATGGATGTTCAGGAGAAAGGTGCCATTCCCATCGTTCTTAGTCATACGCCACGCAACAAATGGAAAGATGGAAAGATAGAACGTAACACCGAGTCTTTTGGCAAGTGGACACGTGAAGCTGCGGAAGCTACGGGAGCTTATTTCATTGACTTGAATAAGATTAGTGCCGATAAACTTGAAAAGAAAGGTGTGAAGAAAGCTGCAGCTTACTACAATCACGACCATACACATACTTCTTTGAAAGGAGCACACATGAATGCCAAAAGTATTGCGGAAGGGTTGAAAAAGAGTGATTGTCCGCTAAAAGAGTATTTGAAATAATACGAAAGAGAATCCTGTAAAGATAGCAAAGGACTAAAGGGAAATATAGACTATCCGGACTGTTTAAATATTCTATCTTAAAAAAGGAATATTTAAGCAGTGCAGAATGGAGAAAACAGCATAGCAGATGAAGAAGAATAAAAAAGCTCCGACATTTGTCAACACGCAAATCCTCATTCTTATCATTTATAGAGTTTATCTAGCATTTCACACCTATTTTATCCTACAACACTTGCAAGTCGATATCGATTCAGGGATTAATCTTCCATTATGTTATTATTTTCTTATTCAAAAGTCCAGGTAAATCAGAGAAAAACTAGCTTAAAAAAGCACATTTATATCTTCCTCACCGATGAAGGACAAGTTCATCGGTGAGGAAGATAGCGTTCATCGGTGAGGATCACCCTGTTGGTTTAAACCTAACGAACTCTTTTTCCGTTAGAAAAGACGCATATTCTGTCTGATATTATTCACTTTTCGCCTATATTTCTGCATATTATTGCACTTATTTATGCAGTTTTTTCTCTGATTCATCAATTTCGCAACGGTTATTTTCTAATATAATCTTAAAAACAGAACATCTGGACAGGATATGTTCATCCCCATTCAAGGGAAAAATGAATGTTCGTATCCAACATAATACAGTCGCAAATCATTGATTTATTCCACGGAATAGATTAACTTTGCCTGTACAAATTAAAAGCCTGCCAATATGAGCCAAGTGAAAGGAATACCATACGGAATATCCGACTTCAACCGGATGCGGAACGAAAACTTCTATTTCGTCGATAAAACCATGTATCTGCCCCTTATCGAGGAAATGCCCAGTTACCTTTTCCTTATTCGTCCGAGACGTTTCGGAAAAAGCTTATTCCTAAGCATGATGCGTACTTATTACGACATAATACAGAAGGATAACTTCGACAAGTATTTCGGTGACTTATGGATAGGAAGCCGTCCAACCAAACAACATAACAGTTTCCAAGTCCTTTTCTTCGACTTCTCAAAAGCAGGCTGCTCACTGCCGGGAGCAGATTTGATGAGTAGCTTTAATGAATATTGCAGTATCATCATCAACCAGTTTGCCCATGCATACGCATCTTATTATGATGAAGATTTCAAGTCAACAGTAGAAAGCATTGAAAGCGCTAAAGCAAAATTATCATATATAGAAGTAAAGGCTAAAGAAAAAGGATATCCTCTCTATCTGATAATTGACGAATATGACAACTTTACCAACGTCATATTGAGCGAACACGGACAGAAAATGTTCCATGACCTGACTCATGCCAGCGGCTTCTACCGTGAATACTTCAAGCAGTTCAAAGGTATGTTTGACCGAATTTTCCTAATGGGAGTCAGCCCTATCACACTGGATGATTTATCTAGCGGGTATAATATTGACTGGAATATATCGACTGATTCCCGTTTTAATGCCATGATAGGCTTTGATGAAACTGAAGTACGTGAAATGCTCCGTTATTACCAACAAAATGGAAAGCTGGTCGGTGATGTAGAAGCGATGCTTACAGAAATGAAACCGTGGTATGACAATTATTGCTTCGCCAGAACATCTTTGGACAACGACCGTGTGTTTAATTGCGATATGACTTTATACTATTTACGTAACCAAATTGATTTTCACCGTCCACCCGAAAATATGGTAGACAAGAATATCCGTACGGATTACAGTAAACTGAAAATGCTGGCACGCATTGACCACGACAACACCCATGAGGGAAGCCGCATGAGTACTATCGAAGAAATTGCGGCAAAAGGTGAAATACTGGTAGACTTACATACTTCGTTCCCGTCAGAAAAGATAGCAGATATAGAGAACTTCCGAAGCCTGCTCTATTATTATGGTTTACTTACCATGTGCGGCACCCGTGGCGACCGTCTGAAAATGTGCATACCTAACAATTGTGTGCGCGAGCAGTACCTTGGATTCTTGCGCGACTACTATCAACAGGCCCATACCCTGAATCTTTCACATCTGAAAGACTTGATAGATGATTTCGCCTTCGATGGTCATTGGCAACCATTCTTCGAAACCATCGCCCGTGCCTATCGGGAGAACTCTTCCATACGTGATGCGATAGAAGGGGAAAGAAACCTGCAAGGTTTCCTAAAAGCCTATCTTGCCATTGCTTCTTATTATCTCGTACAGCCGGAACTGGAAATGAACTATGGCTATTGTGACTTCTTCCTATTGCCGGACAAAATGCGTTATTCCGATATAGAACACAGCTATATCCTGGAGTTGAAATACGCTACACGTACAGCTACCAATGCTGAACTTGAAGCCCAAGCAGAAGAAGGAAGACAGCAACTGTTGCGATACAGTAAGGATAAAGTTGTGCAGAAACTGGCTACTGGAACGACACTTCACCTATTATTAATTCAGTTCCAAGGTTGGGATATGGTGAAATGTGAAGAAATAAATGCTTCTGCTATTCATCCTTCGGAATAACTTCCTGCATATAAATAGCATCCAAGCTCCAAAGAGCAGCATCATTCGTGCTAATGCTCGTACATTCATCTAATGGAGACGGTACTTCCGGCGGAAGTATGGTAGTGATGCGGAAAGGCGGTGCAGGTGTATGTTCCAACCGGGTAAACAAATCTTTCCAGGCTTCTTCAGCCATTTGGGTATTGCGCAAGTGATAAGCTGCGTAAGCCATCAGACGGGAGACACGAAAACGGCTATGGCTAAGTTCCCATGCTTTCTTCTTGTAACGTGCAGCATGATCAAGCCAGGCGTCTTTCCATTCGGGTATATCAATCATACGCATCATTTCATTGGCTAGAAGCCAGTTCCGTGTTATCCCATGCAAAACCTCCGATGTCATAACGCCAGGTATGGCGGACAGGATCGTATGCATGCATCACATCCCCATAATTCCAGAAACCATACCATTTGTTTTGCTCTATCGCTTTTTGATAGAAGCTGATATAAGCATCCAGCCTGTCTTCCACTCGGGCACGGAAAGGAGTACTACGATCGGGAAGGCTCCAAACACCAAACGCCTGCTTGGCATGCAAATAGTCAGGTACAGGCATCAGCACTCCCGGTCCGGCAAGTTGTTTAGCTTGTTCTGCAAAAGCTTTCTTTCCGCTATAACCA
>VOFG01000354.1_pt1 | contig 145143 bp, 135 predicted proteins | sample 5384171 | NCBI WGS metagenome assembly VOFG01 (sample SAMN12384726, study PRJNA508395) | human gut metagenome | isolation source: healthy gut F | host: Homo sapiens
TCCTACTTACGAACAATCCGGAACTTCGGTAAACATCAGAGGACACATCAACCGAAACGGAGATGCATATACCAGAGGACTTCTCTATGTGGCTGCATGGACTGCCAGCAGGTTCAATACTAAATGTGGGGAAACATACACGCGGCTCCGGCAGAACGGGAAGCCTGGAAAACTCGCCATGATCGCTGTCGCAAACAAGCTCGTCAGACAGGCTTTTGCCGTTGTCACCCATGATAAAGAGTATGTCGAGTGGCCGCCCGGCTACGATATACATGTGCGCCCCGGCGGCCAGCCCGATGCCCGCCGTGGCCCAGAGGCTCGCCGCGGTGGTCAGTCCGCGTACCAGCTGCCGGTGGATGATGATCGTGCCGGCGCCGATGAATCCGATGCCGCTGACCACCTGCGCCGCGATGCGGCTGGGGTCGAGACGCAGCCCGTCGTGGGTCGCCAGAAAATCCTCGAATCCGTATTGCGAGACAATCATAATCAGCGCGCTGCCCAGCGCCACCAGGAAATGAGTGCGGAAACCCGCATCCTTAACCCGGTATTCCCGGTCGAGGCCGATGATCGTTCCGCAAAGGCCCGCCACACACAACCGCACGATAAAATTCCATTCCATCTCCATAAGCACTCCGGGCTTCGCCCCGCAAAAATCATACATAAAATTCCGGCATTCCTCCGGGAGAGGTCCCCGGCCGCCGCATCCAGCTCCGCAAAACACGACCGCCGGCGCGTTCCGGGTCCATCCAAAAGTACGGGAAAAACCCGGCCGCCGCAAGACCGGACCGCCGCAAGCCCCGGCAAAGCCTCCCGACCACCCGAAAGCGTCGTTACGACACCAAATGTAAGAAAAAATCCCGGATTGCGAAGAATTTTCGGCGGGAAGGTTGCACTGTGGGAAAAATTTCGTACTTTTGCAGGCTATGTTTAACTAATTAACTATTTACGACAATGCCGAAAATGAAAACCAATGCCGCTGCGAAGAAGCGTTTTACCTTCACCGGCACAGGAAAGATCAAGCGCAAACACGCTTATCACAGTCACATCCTGACCAAAAAGACGACGAAACAGAAGCGCAACCTCTGCTATTCGGGAACCGTTTCTGCGGCCGACGAGGCCAAAATCAAGAACCTGCTCGTTAAGTAATTAACCCGCAGCATTTTATTAATCGGGACGAACCAGCCCCAAAGAATGCGGGAGAACCGTATCGCTGGCAGTCCTCCAAAAACTTTACAATATGCCACGTTCAGTAAACGCTGTCGCGTCACGCGCACGTCGAAAGAAAGTTTTGAAACTTGCCAAAGGTAACTTTGGTTCAAGGGGAAACGTTTGGACCGTTGCGAAAAATACGGTCGAGAAGGGTCTGTGCTATGCCTATGCACACCGCGCCCTCAAGAAGCGGACATTCCGTTCGCTGTGGATCACGCGTATCAACGCCGCCGTCCGCGCCCAGGGAATGACCTATTCACAATTTATCGGCAAACTCAACGCCAAGGGAATCGTCCTCAACCGCAAGGTGATGGCCGACCTGGCAATGAACGAGCCGAAGGCATTCGAGGCAATAGTTAAAGCAGTTAAATAGCCCTTCGCAAGAAGGGTTTTAGCGCGGCGGATACCTTGGTATCCGCCTTTTTTTCTCCGGAATTTTTCCAGGAAGCACTTCCAACCTAAAATAAACCGCATGAAACATCTGACCTTGCTCCTGACGACGGCCTCGAGCCGGCTGCACGCATTCAGCGGCACGGAAAGCGACAATAGGGACCTCGGCACCGGCGCGCTCAAACTTCACACCGACGGGCGGCAGTTCCGGCTATGGAGCGACAAAGCCCGCATGGGTTTCATCCTCCCTAAACTCGGATTCTAAAAGGACAGAACACATCGTGGAAAGCTGGAAAAAAACATTCGCCGTCATCTGGAGCGGGCAGCTGGCCTCGATCCTCAGCAGCGAGGTCGTGGCCTACTCGATCATCTTCTGGATGAGCCTCGAAACAGGCTCGGCCGAGGTGCTGGCCCTCGCAGCCATCGCCGGGATGCTGCCCCAGTCGTTGCTGGGGCCGCTCGTCGGGGTTTACGTCGACCGCTGGGACCGCAAGCGCACGATGATCCTCGCCGACAGCTTCATCGCCCTCTGCACGCTGGCGCTGACGGCGCTCTTCTGGCTCGGCGCAGCCCGGATGTGGCACATCTACATCCTGCTGGCCTGCCGCTCGGCCGGCTCGGCCTTCCACATACCCGCCATGCAGGCGTCGGTCCCGCTGCTGGCCCCCGCATCGCAGCTCACGCGCATCGCCGGAGTCAACCAGATCATCGCCTCGCTGTCGAGCATCGCGGGTCCGGCCCTCGGAGCGCTGCTGATCAATCTCACCTCGATCGGCAACATCCTGCTGTTGGACGTGGCGGGAGCCGCCATCGCCTGCATCTCGCTGCTGTGCGTCCGGATTCCCGACCCGGCGCGCGACACGACGCGCAAACCCGACCTGTGGCGGGAGTTCCGCGAAGGTTTCTCGGCCATGCATGCCATTCCGGGCATGGGATGGTTTTTCACGCTGGCCATCGTCGTATGGTTCTTCATCATGCCCGTCGGGGTGATGTTCCCGCTGATGACGCTCCAGCACTTCGGCGGAGGCGCTTTCGAAATGAGCCTGATCGAGATCGTCTGGGGCGGCGGGGCGCTCGTCGGAGGCGCCGTCATGGGCGCGCGCACCTACCGGGTCAGCCGCATCGTGCTGGTCAACCTGATGTATCTCGTCGTGGGACTCTCGTTCGCGCTGTCGGGGCTTCTGTCGCCTGCGGGATTCCTCTGGTTCGCCCTCTTCACGGCGGCGGCGGGCATCTCCAGCAGCGTGTTCAACGCCTCGTTCGTCTCCGTGGTCCAGACCCGGATCGAAGCGGGCATGCTGGGACGCGTCATGTCGCTCTACCGCAGTTTCGGGCTGCTGCCGGCGGCCCTCGGACTGCTGGGCACGGGATTCCTGGCCGAGAACGTGGGACTCACCACGACCTTCGTCGTCGCCGGAACGATCATCGTCGCGGTGGGCGCGGCGGGATTCTTCATCCCCTCCGTCATGCGGCTCGACCGTAACCCCTGATCCGCCCGCCCGGCACTTGCAAAAAAATGAGGCGCGCATGGAACAACATCCATTCGCGCCTCGCAAGCAAGTCTGAATAAGCCCTTTTATCAATCCTTCGGATAAACGTATCCGTTGTAGCGAATCTTCTGGAAAACCGTATTAGTCGAGCTGTCGTACGACCATTCGTAGGTCACCGACGATGCGGGGAACTGGGTTGTATCATACTCCAGAGGGGAGAGGAAACGGCACTCCTGCGTTCCGCTGATGATCTGCATGCCGCGGTAAACGCCATTGATCAACTCATAGCCCATCCCCACCGCCTGCGTCATGTCGGACGAATAGAGGGTCGGACCCGAAGCGCCGCCTTCGACCTTGAAATCCTTGCCCGAGCAGAGCGAATAGGCCAGGCTCGAATCCTCGGCACGCAGCGTATAGCGGCCGGTCCAGTTGGAGGACGCATCCACATTATCGAGATGGATACCGAACGACGAGGCTCCGATTATATAGGAATCGGCGCCGTCGAAATAGAGCGTAGTCTCCCCTTCATCGAAATTGAACGCCTGCCGCAGACCGGTATTCGTGTAAGCGAACACCTTGAGATCCTGCATCTCGACGGTCCAGGGCGCAGAATAGGAGGATTGGTTCAGCACCTTCGCCCCGTTGGTTTTCACCAGCACGGAACCCGCCATGAAGAAACCGTCGGGCAGCTGGGCTTCGTCGCTGTAAGTGATCAGATAGTCTTCACCCTGCCGTTCGAGTTTCGTATGCGCGCCGAAAAGGGTTTCCCAGACCTTGATCGAGGCGTCGCCCTTTTTGACCACGATCTCCTTCAGGTCTGCGGACAGGACATCCTCGCCCTGCTTATCCGCTTCGGCCAGCAGCATCGCCAGGCGCAAGGCCGCATTGGCCGGCCGCATGGCGAGTTTATCCTGATCCGTCGCCAGCTGATAGATGTACATTCCGGGCTGAACGGGAAGCATCTCCTTCCAGGTATCGTTTTCCTTGATACAGCTCGTGAATGCGAGAGCCGCCAGCGCGATTGTTGCAATAAGTTTATTCATAGGGTATGTTTGGTTAATTTATTCATATAAACGCACCCGGCGGCAATATACTGCGCGGATGCCGTAAAAAATTTCCCTTTATCCGATTTCCGTCCGGTATGCCGGCCTGCAGAAACCCGGCAGCGAACCTTTGGCGCGCCGCGTCGGGGTTTCCAGCTCCGGTTCGGGCGTGCATCGGAGCTGTGCTGCCGCAAAGATAGATTTTTTTTTCGCGTATGCGAAATCTATTTTGCCGTTTCGCCGCAAATTTGTATCTTTATTCCATGATGCTCCGACTGACGACACCCCTTTTTGCCGGACTGCCGGAGCCACACGCTGATCGCAGATTTCGCGATCGAACGATTATGAAAACACACAAACCAACCGTATTCATTCTTATGTCACTGCTCTCCATTTTCGGCTGCGGCCGCGCAAAAACCCCCGAATATCCCGCCGACCGGCTCTCCGCCCGCGACGGGACCGAATTCACGATCACCTTTTTCAAGCACGCTTCGCTCGCGATCTCCGTGGGCGGCAAATACATCTACGTCGATCCCGTGAGCGCCAACGCCGACTACGGCGCATTGCCGAAGGCCGACGTCGTGCTGATCACCCACTCGCACTACGACCACCTCGACGTGGCGGCCGTCGAGAAGCTGCTCGCCGCCGACACCGAAATCCTCTGCGACCGGACCTCGGCCGAAGCTTTCGAAATGAACTGCTACACGATGCATCCGGGCAGCGTCGCCACGCCGCGCGACTATGTGAAGGTCGAGGCCGTCGCGGCCTATAACACCACGCCGGGCCATCTGCAATTCCACCCCCGGGAGCGCGAGGACTGCGGCTATGTGCTGACCATCGGCGGCACGCGCATCTACATCGCGGGCGACACGGAACCCACCCCCGAACTGCAGGCGCTCCGAAAGATCGACATCGCCTTTCTGCCCGTGAACCAGCCCTACACGATGACCGTCGACCAGGCCGTCGAAGCGGTGAAAGCGCTGAAACCGGCGATCTTCTACCCCTACCACTACGGCGAGGTGGACGAAAAGACCGACATCGACCGTCTGGTCCGCGAGTTGGAGGGCGTGACGGAGGTCCGCATCCGGCCGATGGAATAGCGGGTACGCCACTGCAAAACAAAGAGCGTCCCGGCGGGACGCTCTTTTCACAGCGGTCCTCCCGCCCTACCTTCTGCGGGAGAGGGCGCGCTCTACGATGAACGAGACGATCAGTCCCAGGCCTCCGAAAACGAGCACCGAACCGCCATAAACGGCGCTGCGCGTGTCATAGGACTGGATTTCGGTTATCCGGGTCAGCATAAAGCCGAAAAGCAACCCGGCGCCCAGCCCCAGCAGCAAGCAGCCGGCTTTCAGCGCCCCGGCCGGGATACCCGGAGCAGTTTCGGACGCAGTCCGTATCGTGGCGCCCGTCCGCAGCCCCATCGGTACCAGTTTCAGGTAATCGATCAGCGAACCGGGTTCGAGTTTCCCGATAATCTCGCGCCGCTCGCGGCGGCAGATAAGCAGTTCGAAGAACTTGTAAATTCCCAGCGTGACGATTCCCGTCACCAGCGGGATCATGATAAAATTCATAATCTGTAAAATTAAAAGGTTTCCGATTCTTTTTTTGCGATCTCTGCCCTGTTAGACGCCGAATGTGCAAAAAGGTTACAGACGACGGAAAAACACGGCTCACGTGTAACCTTTTCCGCCGCGGCGCGTCTAACGGAATAACCATGCAAACGGAAGAACAGGAACTGATCCGACGAATCGCGGGCGGAGAGACCCGTCTCTGCGCCCGCCTGGTCGATCGCTACGGAAGAGCGGTTTACACGCTGGCCGCACGGATCGCCGGATGCACGGAGGACGCCGAAGAGCTGACGCAGGACATTTTTCTGAAGGCCTTCTCCAGTCTGGACCGGTTCGGCGGGCGGAGCAGTTTCTCGACGTGGCTCTACCGCATCGCCTACAACACGGCCGTGTCGCACGCGCGGCGCACGCGTCCGAAGCATTACGGCATCGACGAACGGCGGCTGGCGGCTCTGCCCGACAGCGAGGCCGACCGGCTGGAGGAGTGGGCCGAAAAGCAGGAGCGTCTCGACGCGCTGAACCGCGCCGTCGAACGGCTCGATCCCGAGGAACGGGCGCTGGTAACGCTGTTTTACTACGAGGACCGCTCCGTCGGCGAGTGCGCCGCGATCACGGAACTCTCGGAAGGCAACGTCAAGGTGCGGCTCCACCGAATCCGGAAAAAACTATATGTACTGGTAAACGACGAGATGAATGGAACAGAGTGATGCGATACGCCGCGCGGTCCGGCAAGTTCCGCCCCCGGAACTGCCCGCAGGCTTCACCCCGCGGCTGATGGAACGGATGCGGCGTGAGACCCTGCGGCGCGAACGACGCGAAACGTGGCTGCTGACGGCCGGGGGCGCCGGCTGCTTCGCGGCGCTGATCGCCGCCTGCGTGACGACGCTGTGGCCGGACTTCAGGCTGCGAATCACCGACTTCGCCCTTCCCCGCCCCGAACTGCCGCACTTCACGCTGCCGCACTTCGCGCTGTCGGAAGAGGACAAATGGCTGGTTGCAATGTGTGTCTGCATCGCGCTGGTCTTTCTCGCACTGCTGCTCGCCGACCTCGTGATCCGCCGCCGCATCGCCTCCTCCCGGAACTGAAAAACGGGGGAACCTCCCGAAGAGGCTCCCCCGTTTCCGATAACAAACCCGCCGAAGCTATTTCTTCGCAGGGGCTTTCTTGGGTTCGGCCTTCACCTTGATCGTGGCGAACCCCTTGACGATGTTCTCGTCGTTGTTCTTCGAAGCGTCGTAAATCACGGTGACCTCCTTCTTCGGCAGGTCCACCTTCACGTCCTTGATGCCCTTGCCGAGCGACGGAACGTTGTTCATAATCTTCTTCACGCAGTGTTCGCAGTCGATGTCCGTAACGAACACCGTCGTCACCTCTTTCTTCTGCGCCGGTTTGCCGGCCGCAGCGCACATGCCGAGGCCCATCACCAGAGCCAGGCAAATCATCAGAATCTTTTTCATCTTGCTGTTATTTTAAGGTTTCGAAAATTTCATTATCCTGTTTCCGGGCCTCCCCTTTCAAAGGGAGGTTCGGAGGGATTGTCTGCACGGTTCCATACCGGTCTTCAAAACAGTCCTAATAGAGATTAAACCGTAAACCGACATAGAACTTGCGGCCCATGAGCGGCCCCCAGACGTTCATCGAGTTGAACTTGTAGTCGTAGGGGTCCTGCGCATTGAGAATCGGGTCCTTCTGGCGGTAGTCGGCGATATTCTCGCACCCGGCGTAAATGTCGAACTTGCCCACCTTGCGGCTCACCTGCGCGAAGAACATCGGATAACGGGGCGAATAGTAGCTGTCGTCGAGGTCGCCCGTCTGCGTCGGGATGCGTGCCGGACCGTTGAGCTGCGCCGTGGCGTCGAACACCCAGCGGCGGAACTTCGTGGCGTACTGAATGTTGAGCAGCGTCTTGTACTGGCTCACCAGCGGACGCTCCACGCGGGCCGTACCGCCGTCGGCGCGCCTGATCGTCATTTCGCTGTCCGTGTAGCGGAACGTGGCGAAGATGTCGAGCCGCTCGACCGGCGACCACGAGAAGTCGATCTGGTAGGTGTCGGTGTACGAACGTCCGTCGGTGTCGTAGAAAACGATCCGGTCGGCATACATCTCCTGATCGGCCACGACCGAGTTGTAGAACTGCGTGCGGAAATAGTCGAAGCTCAGCGTCGCATCGCCGGGGTTCACCAGTCCGAAAGTCTGCGTAAGGCTTCCGCCGACGGTCAGGGCCTTCTCCATACGGTCGAGGCCATTCAGGATATTCCAACCGCCCGTTCATTGCCGCAAGACGGATCTCCCTTCCCGTGGCCAGGACGCCGATATTGTCGGTGATGACGTTCGTCGAACGGTAACCCAGACCGCCCGAGGCGCGGAGCGTCGTCGAGGGGGTGATGTTCCATTTCAGGTGGCCGCGGGGCGTGAGGAAAAAGCGGTCGTAATAGTGATTGTAGTCGCCGCGAAGTCCGGCCACGACCGAGAACTTGTCCTTGATGGCGTAGGTATACTCGGCATAGGCTCCGGCCTCGCGCTCGTTGCGGTCGAAATCGTAGTTGCGGACGCTGTTGGCGGCGATCCACGGCGTGGGATTGAGGAGCTTCTCGCGGTAGTAGTCCAAATGCCCCTGCACGCCGACGATCAGCGACGAACGGTAGGTGAAATAGTGGTTGTACATCAGATTCAGCGCCAGCGAATTCTGGTTGCCCGTGTAGTCGTTCAGGCCGAAGTAGGCATCCTCGCTGAAGTGGTCGAAGTCGGCGACGACCGCCAGGTTCGAGCGCATCTCGTCCTGTTCGTCGGGGTCGTAGACCGCCGGACCGACCGGCATACCGACTTTAAAATAGCCGTTGGCGTTGCGGTTGCGGATGTGCGAACCGTAGAGCGGCATCTTCTTGTCGCCGGCCCGCCAGTCCCAGTCCTTCTCCATCGCCTCGCGCATAGTCCGGGTGTTCTTGTAGTCGAGCATGCCGCCCAGGCGATTCTCCTGCACGAACTTCCAGCCCCAGCGCACCTGCGTGCCGTTGTCGGCGGCATAGAGCCACTTGTTGGCCACGTTGATCTGGTCGGATTTCGGCAGGTCGCGGAAGCCGTCGTGGTTGTGGTCCATCTTCCGGGCGTCGGTATCCATCGAACCGTGGAGCAGAATGACGCTCGACAGTTTCTTGTCCTTCGTCACGGGAAAGGCCGTCGAGACATTGGCCTCGGGCGCAGTTCGTCGTCGAGGTAGAGGTTCACGAACAGCCGCTCGTCGTCCGTCGGCTTGCGGTGTTCGAGGTTGATCTGCCCCGTGATGGCCTCATGGCCCGCCGTGACCGAAGCCACGCCCTTCGACACCTGGATCGAGTTGAGCCACATGCCGGGCGTGTAGCTCAATCCGTAGGGAGCGCTCAGGCCGCGCATGATCGGGCGGTTCTCGTCGAGAATCTGCGTATAGGTTCCGGCCAGCCCCAGCATCTTGATCTGCCGGGCGCCGGAAATGGCGTCGCTGTAACCGACGGTCACCGAAGCCGAATTCTCGAACGACTCGGCCAGGTTGCAGCAGGCCATCTTGCAGAGACCCGCAAAGGAGATCATCTCGCCCTTGACGATGCCGTCGCGCTTGACGAAGTTGCCGCTTAAATTGCCCTCGACGACGACGCCTTCCAGCGCCACGCCCTCCGAACGGAGCGCGAACGCGACCTTGTCGACGCCGTTTTTCACGTCCAGCGTGTCGTTGACGAAGCCCAGATACGAAGCCACGAGCTTGTCGTAGCCCTTTACGCGGTGAAGGAGGAACGCACCCTGGGCGTCGGTGCTGGCTCCGATGGTCGTACCGGCCCAGTAGACCGAGGCGCCGACAAGCGGTTGATTCTCGGCGTCGCGGACCACGCCCCGCAAATCCTGCGCACGGAGCGAACCGCACGCGGCGAGGGCGAAAAATGAAAATACAGTGATTTTGAAAAATTTCATGGAAATTCCGTTATTGGTTAAAACTGATTACGGACCGGCGTACACGACACCGGTCCCGAAGGAGTCTTAAGCCAATACGGGAGGAGCGCGGAAGCCGACGGAGAGTGTCGAGGCTTCCCGGACGAAAGGCGTTCGCCTCTCGGCGACCTTCTCGCGCAGAAAGGGAACATGCGCGGGACACGGGCACTCTGCGGCGAGCGCAGGCGGCAGGTCGAGGACGATGCAGCGGGTATACCGCTCGTTGTTGTCGAAAGACGAGGAAACGTAGAGTTCGATTTCGGTCGAATGGTGGTTGCCGCAGCAGGGTGCGCGCATCTCACCGCCGGCCGCAGCCGGAAGGTCCGCCACATGGAGGCAATGGCAGCAGCACGCATGCTCCGTGCGGGCCTTCATTGCCACGCACTTGCACGTCAGCGACGCCAAAGCCGTCCCCGCCGTCGCAAAAAGATAGACGGCGAGCAGCAGCAGCGATATGGACCTTTTCAATTTCATCTACTCTTCCACGATTCCGCATTCGGCGAGGCTCGCGATCCACCGCCCGGCATCCTTCCGGGCCGTGTCGGCGTCGACCTCGTAACGTTCGGTGAGCAGCAGCGCGGCATCCGCAGCCGTAAACTCGCGTCCCCGCAGCTTCTCCCACAGATACATCGACGAAGGATTGAGCGACACGATGCGTGTCATATCGGCGGCGCCTCCGCGCCCCGGCATCACGATCACGTGCTCGCCGGCCATCTCCCGGACTTTGAATTCTTCGCGTATCTTCATCTGTCGAACGTTCTGATCTTCGCAAAAGTATAAAAAAATCTCCAATCCGCCTAATTTTTTTACAAAACGGCTTGCAAACGGCTTTTGCCCCGTCCCTTCTTTTTTTATACCTTTGTGTTATGAAACCCGCACCGGACAGGATATACGACACGCTGAAACGCTACTGGGGCTTCACGGAGTTCCGTCCCGTGCAGCTGGAGATCATCCGCTCCGTCCTGGAGGGCCGCGACACGCTGGCGCTGATGCCCACGGGCGGCGGGAAATCGCTCACGTATCAGGTTCCGACCCTCGCCCGCGAGGGGCTGTGCATCGTCGTCACGCCGCTCATCGCCCTGATGAAGGACCAGGTCGACCGGCTCCGGGCGCGGGCCGTCCCGGCCGTTGCGATCCATTCGGGCCTTTCGCCGCGGCAGATCGACATCGCGCTGGACAACTGCGCCTACGGCGACGTGAAATTCCTTTACGTGGCCCCCGAGCGGCTGGCGACCGAGGCGTTCCGCCTGCGCGTCGTGCGCATGAACGTACAGCTGATCGCCGTCGACGAGGCCCACTGCATCTCGCAGTGGGGCTACGACTTCCGGCCCTCGTACCTGCGCATCGCCGAGCTGCGCGAAAAACTCCCCGGCGTCCCCGTGCTGGCGCTCACCGCCTCGGCCACGAAAACAGTGGCAGACGACATCATGCGCCACCTGAAATTCCCCGAACCGCACATTCTGCGCAGCAGTTTCGCGCGCCCCAACCTCTCGTACAGCGTCCGCCGCACCGACGACAAGAACGGACAGCTGCTGCGGCTGGTCCGCAACGTCCCCGGCACGGGCATCGTCTACGTCCGCACGCGGGAGGGCACCGAGCAGATCGCCGACCTCCTGCGTCAGGAGGGCACGACGGCCGCCGCCTACCACGGCGGACTGGGACACGCCGAGCGGTCGCTGCGGCAGGAGGAGTGGCTCTCGGGCAAGACGCGCGTGATGGTGGCCACCAACGCCTTCGGCATGGGCATCGACAAAGCGGACGTGCGGTTCGTGGTCCACTATGCGATGTGCGACTCGCTCGAAAGCTACTACCAGGAGGCCGGCCGCGCGGGCCGCGACTCACAGCGTGCCTATGCCCTGCTGCTCGTGGCCTCGGACGACAGCGACCGCATCGCGCGGCGTTTCGAGCAGGAGTTCCCTCCGCTGGAGAAGATCAAGGAGATCTACGAACGGATCTGTTCCTACCTGCAAATCGGCATCGGCGACGGCGGCGAAGCGTCGTTCCTGTTCAACATACACGACTTCTGCGCCCGCGAGCGCCTCTATTCGGGGACCGTCACGAGCGCCCTGAAACTGCTCCAGCAGAACGGCTACATGACCCTCACCGACGCACAGGAGAACCCCGCGCGGGTGATGTTCTGCGTCAGCCGCGACGAGCTGTACAAACTCCGCGTGCAGCGCGACGAACTCGACCACTTCATCCGCACCCTGCTGCGGCTCTACAACGGCGTCTTCACCGAGTTCCGCCCCATCGACGAGGGCGAACTGGCCACCTGGAGCGGCTACACCGTCCAGCGGGTCAAGGAGCTGCTCAAACGGCTCTGGCAGCTGCGCGTGATCCGCTACATCCCCTCGAACCGCTCGCCCATCCTCTTTATGAACGAGGAACGCCTTCCGCGCGCCGACCTCTACATAGCCCCCGAGACCTACAAGCGGCGGCAGGAGCTGATGCGCGAACGCTTCGAACAGATGATCGCCTACGCCGCCAACGAGCAGGAGTGCCGCAGCGCCGTGCTGGAGCGGTATTTCGGCGAGGAAAACCCCGCGCCGTGCGGGGTCTGCGACATCTGCCTGGCCCGCAAACGGGCCGCGAAAGCCGCCGCCCGGGAGGCCGGAACCGCTCCCGGAACCGCTCACCCCGGAGCGGCAGGCGATGCGCCCGGCTCCGAAAGCGCCCTGCGCGAAAAACTCCTGGCGTGCCTCGCCCGGTCCCCGGCCGACCCGCACCGGCTCGCCGCCGAACTGGCCTGCCCGCCCGAACGGCTGGCCGAAGCGGTGCGCGAACTGCTCGGGGAAGGGGCGGTCCGGACCTTCGCAGACGGACGCATCGCGCTTTTCAGCGGTCCCGACGGCCCGGACAAGGCAAAATAGCGCGCCGAAGAGCCGCTTTTCTGAAAATAAATGCATAAATTTGTGGGAATTTTCACCGCATGACCACAGTTAACAACTTCATTGATAAAATCAGCAACGAGCAGACCGCCCTGCTCCCGGCCGTAGAGTTCCGGGGGGAGATCCGCATCGTCGAACACGAACGCGACATCGCCGCGGCCTGCAAAACGCTCGCCGAGCAGCCCGTCATCGGCTTCGACACCGAGACGCGCCCCTCGTTCCGCCCGGGCGTCACGTTCCGCGTATCGCTGCTGCAACTCTCCACGCCGACGGTCTGCTACCTGTTCCGGCTCAACAAGATTCCGCTGGCCAAGCCCATCCTGCAACTGTTCGAAGACAGGCGGATTCTCAAAATCGGCGCCGACGTGGCGGGCGACCTGCGCTCGCTGCGCCAGATCCGCCACTTCCGCGACGGGGGCTTCGTCGACTTGCAGGGCATCGCCCCCGAGTGGGGCATCGGGGAGAAGAGCCTGCGCAAGCTCTCGGCCATCGTGCTGGGCCGGCGCGTCTCGAAAGCCCAGCGGCTGAGCAACTGGGAAGCCGCGACCCTCACGGACAAACAGCAGCTCTATGCCGCGACCGACGCATGGGTCTGCACCCGCATTTACGAACAGCTGCTCCGCACACCGAAAAAACCGATCCGCAAATGATACCGCAAATTTACCTGCGCAAAGGCAAGGAGGAATCGCTTCTGCGCCGCCACCCGTGGATTTTCTCGGGCGCCATCGATCACATCAAAGCCGAGGAGGAGTCCGATTTCGCCGAAGGGGCGCTCGTCGAGGTCTACACCCGACAGGGCGAATTCATGGCCTTGGGCCACTACCAGGTGGGGTCGATCGCCGTGCGCGTGCTCACGTTCGAGCGCGAGGAGATCGACCAGGCGTGGTGGAACCTCCGGATCGCCGTCGCCTACGACGTGCGCCGCACGCTCGACCTCACGGACAACCCCGCGACGACCTGTTATCGCCTGGTCCACGGCGAGGGCGACTCGCTGCCGGGCCTCGTCGTCGACATCTACGGCCCGGTCGCCGTCATCCAGTGCCACTCGGCGGGCATGTACCACGCGCGGATGCAGATCGCCGAGGCGCTGCGCACGGTCTACGGCGCACGCCTCACGGCCATCTACGACAAATCGTCGCAGACGCTCCCCTTCAAGGCCGCCCTCGGAGCCGTCGACGGCTACCTGTGGGGAACCTCGGACCATGCGTCGCACATCGTTCTGGAAAACGGCGAGCGGTTCTGCGTCAACTGGGAAAAGGGACAGAAAACGGGCTTCTTCCTCGACCAGCGCGAAAACCGCCAGCTGGTCAAACGCTACGCCAAGGGCCGCACCGTACTCAACACCTTCTGCTACACGGGCGGGTTCTCGGTCTACGCCCTCTCGGGCGGCGCCGGGGAAGTCTGCTCGGTGGACTCTTCCGAGCGCGCCGTGGCGCTGGCCACGGAGAACATGCAGCTCAACTTCGGCGACAATGCGGCCCACTCGGAGGTCGCCGCCGACGCGGTGGACTACCTGAAGGACATCGGCGACAAATACGACCTGATCATCCTCGACCCGCCGGCCTTCGCCAAGCACCACAAGGTGCTGGGCAACGCCATGCAGGGCTACAAGCGGCTCAACGCCCGGGCCTTGTCGCAGATCCGCCCCGGGGGCATCCTCTTCACGTTCTCCTGCTCGCAGGCCGTCACGAAAGAGCTGTTCCGCACGACGGTCTTTTCCGCCGCCGCCATCGCAGGCCGCAAGGTGCGCATCCTGCACCAGCTGACCCAGCCCGCCGACCACCCAATCAACATCTACCATCCCGAAGGCGAATACCTCAAGGGACTGGTGCTGTACGTGGAATAAGCGACTGGAGCAATCACATGCCCCGTTCCGCGCTGCCGGAAAAACGCCGCCTGCGGCTGACCGAAAAAATCCGACCTGCCCCCCGAGGAGGGGTTTAATTGAAACTACTATGAAAAAAACACTCGTTACCGCCCTGCTTGCGCTCACCGCGGCCCTGACAGCCGGAGCGCAGAGCCGCACCGAAGTCTACACCTTCCCGAGCGAGGTCCTCGGGGCCGAAAAGAGCTGCACGGTCTACCTGCCCGACGGCTACGACCGCTCGCAGGAGTCCTACCCCGTGCTCTACCTACTGCACGGCGCCAGCGGCTGCCACACCGACTGGACACAGAAAGGCGACCTGCGCCGCATCGCCGACGAAGCCATCGCCGCAGGCATGGCCCGACCGATGATCGTCGTCATGCCCGACGCCTCGGGCGAAGGCCCGAAACGCACGGGCAGACACATGGGCTATTTCGACGTTCCGGGCTGGGACTACGAACGGTTCTTCTTCGAAGAGTTCATGCCCGCCGTCGAAAAACGCTACCGCATCGCCTCCGACAAGGCGCACCGCGCCGTTGCGGGGCTGTCGATGGGCGGCGGCGGCACGGCGGTCTACGCCCTGCACCACCCCGAACTGTTCGGCTCGGCCTGTTCGATGAGCGGCCTGCTGGACATGTTCCCCGGCCGCCGCAGCTACGACAACGCCTTCCAGCAGTCCGTCGCCGACAACTCGCCCGTGGCCCTGCTGCGCGGAATGACCGCCGAACAGCTCGACGGCGTGCGCTCGGTCCGCTGGTGGGTCGACTGCGGCGACGACGATTTCCTCTGGAAATGCAACGTCGATTTCTACACGCTCATGCGCGAGCGCGACATTCCCCTGCAATACCGCATGCGCGACGGCGGCCACACCTGGCGCTACTGGCAGACGGTGCTGCCCGACGCGCTGACATTCGTTTCGAACGGATTCGGCAAATAGCCGCGCTTCCCATAAGAAAGGTCCCGGACATCCGGGACCATTTTTCTTTATTTCACCTTCTCGAAGACGTAGACTTCGTGCACCTCGCCCTCGTAGCCCGGATAGAAGCCCCGCGGCATGCCCAGCACGATCCGCGCCCCGCGATTGGCCAGCACCAGCAGATCGTCCGTCGCAGGATCGACGGCCAGCCCCTCGATTTCGCCCGGACGGCGGAAATCGGCCATCGAGCGGAACGGAAGCACCGTGGCATACGATTTTCCGTCGCGCAGATCCGCAACGTAGAGGTTGTCCGGTTCATCGAGGTCGGCGTCCCCGTCGTCCGCAGAGATCAGCATGCGTCCGCCGACCATGAAAATCCCCTGCTGCCACTGGGGTACGGGACGCAGGTGAACCTTGCGGACATACCGCCCCGTTTTCCGATTGTAGCCGTAGACGTAGCGTCCGTCGACCCAGTCGGCCATCCAGACCATGTCGCCGTCGCGGTCCACCGCCAGCCCGCACACCTCGACCTGCCCCGACGAGGGTTCCCAGTCGATCGAGCGTTTCCATTTCAATGTGTTAGCGTCGTAGACCGCCACCTGGATATTCTCCCCGCGGCCGTCGTCGAAGGTTTCGATCCCGGCGTAAATCTCCCCGTCCCACACGTCGATGTCGCCGATGTGGTTGGCAGCCAGCGGCAGCCCCTCGAACGGCCGCTCGTTTTTGGCCGCCAGCCGCCCCTGCTTGTCGTATTTATAGAGCGCCGTGCTGCCCGACACATAGTAAAAATTCGAATCGGCGGCGACACCCTGCCGTCCCTCGACGGGAATCACGCGTTTCAGCCGGTACTCCGACCCCAAATTCTGCGCCCCGAGCGGCATTCCGGCCGCCAGCAGCGACGCCAGCATCAAAATTCGTTTCATAACGGTATCGTTTTATGCGGCCTCCGGCAAAAACAAGGCCGGAGCGTTCCCGATGTGGAATCCGCTCCGGCCCGTGTTCAAAGCGGAGTTCCGCCTATTTTCTCTTCGCGCGCTGCTGGGCCTCCTGCTGACGCATCAGCTCCTCGTAGCGCTGCTGGAATTTCGATTTCTTGCCTTTCGACTTCTTCGCGGCGTTCGCCTGCATAATCGCGTGGATCTTGTTGTCGTCGACCATGCGCCGGATGACGAGCGTCTGCCCGATGGTGAAGATATTCGACAGCAGGTAGTAGTAGCAAAGGCCGCTCGAATAGCTGTTGAACCAGAAGAGCATCATAATCGGCATCATGTAGACCATCATAAACTTCATGCCGGCCATCTGGGGCTGCGACGACGCCGTCTGCTGGTAGTTGAACCAGGAGTATCCGAACAGCGACACCGCCATCAGCAGGGCGAACAGCGAAACGTGATCGCCGTAGAAGGGAATCGAGAACGGCAGGTTCACGATGCTGTCGTACGACGAGAGGTCGTCGGCCCACAGGAAGGGCTGCTCGCGCAGCTCGATCGACGCGGGGAAGAAGCGGAACATGGCGATCAGGATCGGCATCTGAATCAGCATCGGAATACAGCCGCCCATGGGGTTGATGCCCGCCTTTTTATAAAGCTCCATCGTCGCCTGCTGCTTTTTCATGGCGTCCTCCGGCTTGGGATACTTCTTCGCCAGTTCGTCGATCTGGGGTTTGACCAGACGCATCTTGGCCATCGAAACGTAACTCTTGTAGGTCAGCGGCGAGATCACCAGCTTCACCAGAAGCACCAGGATGAAGATGATGATGCCGAAACTGCCGATGTAGTTGCGCAGGAAGTCGAAGACCGGAATCACGCACCAGCGGTTGACCCATCCGAAGATGCCCCAGCCCAGCGGCACGAGACGCTCCAGATAAATATCCGCACCGCCCGGCTCCCCGATCTTCTTGAGGATCGAGTACTTGTTGGGGCCGAAATAGAATGCGAAGTCATACCCTTCGGTCTGCGGCGTATAGGGCACGCCCATCTGCGCCGTGAAGGTCTTGAGCAGCGACGACTCGGGAGCCGCCGTGTCGAAGGCGAGGTTGGCGTAGGACACGTTGTCCGGGGCGATGAACACCGACGAGAAGAACTGCTGCTTGAAAGCCACCCAGTTGACCTGCGTCGAGATGTTCTTCGACTTTGCACCTTCGCTCATGCCCAGCTCCTCGATCGAGGTCTCGTCGGGGAAACGGTACGAGAGCGTGGTGTACATGTTCTCGTTCTGGAAACCCTTCTCGTTCTGGAAAGTGGTGTTCGCCCAGTCGATCTGAATCTGCGTCTGGTTGGCCATCTCCGGAGCCATATTCACCAGCCGCACGTCGAAGTCGACGAGGTAGTCGCGCTCGGGAGCCTCCGTATCATATATAAGGTAACGGTACTCCAGATAGGCCCTCTCCGCCACCGGAAGGCGCATCACGACGCTCTTGGCTCCGTCCGCCTCCCCGACTACGGGCTGGGCCGTGAACACGTAATCCAGCGTGTTGACCGGCACGTTCTTCAGCCCGTTCTTCAGATAGAACGAAAGCCCGAAACGCGCCGTGGCGGGGTCCATCATCTCGATTTTCCGGTCGCGTTTTCCGCGCGGACCGTATTGGGTGTAATCCTTCAGCGTGACGCCCTTGATCTGGCCGCCGCGGGTGGAGAAGAGCACCGCCATCACGTCGTTCTCCACGATGAATTCTTCGGCCTCCGCCTCGCGGGCCGCCGTCAGCGACTCGCCCAGCGTCTCCACCTGACGCTCGCGTACCGCTGCCGCAGCCTCTGCGGCCGCCACTTCGGCCTGCACGCCGTTACCCGACGCCAGCGAATCGGCCACGGGAGCCGCCGCACGCGCGGCTGCGGCCACCGAATCGACATAGGCCTCGTATGCGGCTTTCTGTTCCAGATACTCTTTCTGCTGCTGGCTGTTGAAATAGGCGAATCCCAGAAAAAGAACCGCTACGACGGCAATGCCTATGATTGATTTTTTATCCATTAAACTGTCTTCCTTTTTATCTTTTCAGAGGGTGATTACTTCTTCTCCGCATACGCCAGCGCGGCCTTCACAAAGGCCACGAACAGCGGCGAGGGGCTCAATACGGTGCTCTTGTATTCGGGATGGTACTGCGTACCCACGAACCAGGGATGGTTCTCGATCTCGACGACCTCCACCAGATTCGTGTCGGGATTCACGCCACGGCCTTCATGCCGGCCGCCTCGAACTGCTCCAGATAGTCGTTGTTGAACTCGTAACGGTGGCGGTGACGCTCCGAAATGTTGAGTTTGCCGTAGGCGGCAGCGACTTTCGAGCCTTTCTTCAGCGCACAGGGATAGGCGCCCAGACGCATCGTGCCGCCTTTGGCCGTAACGCCCTTCTGCTCCTCCATCAGGTCGATCACCGGATGCGGCGTCTGCTCCATCTCGCTCGAATTGGCATCGGCGAGATTCAGCACGTGGCGCGCGAACTCGATCACGGCGCACTGCATGCCCAGGCAGATGCCCAGGAACGGGATGTTGTTCTCGCGGGCGAAGCGCACGGCCTCGATCTTCCCCTCGATGCCGCGGTTGCCGAAGCCCGGGGCCACCAGAATGCCGGACATCTTGCCCAGCTGCGCGCCTGCGCTCTCGCGGGTGATCTTCTCCGAATTGACATAGCGCAGCTTGACCTTGCAGTCATTGACCGCCCCGGCGTGGATGAACGATTCGCAGATCGACTTGTAGGCGTCGGGCAGTTCGGTGTACTTGCCGACCAGCGCGATCTCGATCTTCTTCGAGGGGTGTTTCACCTTCTCGACGAATGCGCTCCACGCGGCCATGTCCGGCTCTTTGTCGGCCGTCAGGTTCAGTTTGTCCAGCACGACCTCGTCCAAATGCTGTTCGTGCATTTTCAGCGGCACTTCGTAGATCGTCGGCACGTCGATCGACTCCATCACGGCGTTGGCGTCGACGTTGCAGAACAGCGCCACCTTGCGCTTGAGCGCCGTCGACAGCGGATGTTCGGCGCGCAGCACGAGGATGTCGGGCTGGAGACCGTTCTCCAGCAGGGCCTTCACCGAGTGCTGCGTGGGTTTGGTCTTCAACTCGCCCGAAGCGGCCATGTAGGGGATCAGCGTCAGGTGAACCAGCGCCGTATTCCGGTAACCCAGCGAATAGCGCAGCTGGCGCACCGACTCGATGAACGGCTGCGACTCGATGTCGCCCACCGTGCCGCCGATCTCGGTGATGATCACGTCGTATTTCTTGGTCTGCGCCAGCAGCTGAATGCGGCGTTTGATCTCGTCGGTGATGTGGGGAATGACCTGCACGGTCTTGCCCAGGTACTCGCCCTTGCGCTCCTTCTCGATGACGCTCTTGTAGATACGGCCCGTCGTGACGTTGTTGGACTTCGACGTGGGCTGGTTCGTGAAGCGCTCGTAGTGCCCCAGGTCGAGGTCCGTCTCGGCGCCGTCCTCGGTGACGTAGCACTCGCCGTGCTCGTAGGGGTTGAGCGTTCCGGGATCTACGTTGATGTAGGGGTCGAGTTTCTGAATGGTCACCGAGTAACCGCGGGCCTGCAACAGGCGGGCGATCGAAGCCGAAATAATACCCTTGCCGAGCGACGACGCCACGCCGCCCGTTACGAATATGTACTTGGGTTTGGAAAGTTTCATTACTGTTTTATTTATAAATTCGTTGTAACACCGTTCAGCGCCTTTTTCCGCAAGCCCCCGCCAAGGCGGGGGTTCGGGGGCGGGTCAAACCTGTATACACGGCGTTCCGCCGTGGGCCGGCGTCCGGAGCGGCAGGACGATCCGATCGTCAGGCATTGTTATTTTCGTCCTGGTCCTGCTTGTCGATCAGCTTCACCTTCTCGATCGTCGAGGCCATCTCCTCGCGGGCGCGCTCGATCTTCGCACGCACGTCGGCCACCAACGCCTCGGCGTTCTTCGATTTGGCGAAGAAGCCGATGTTGTTCTCCAGGAGGCCGATCTCCTGCTCCAGCTGACGCACCTTGTTGTAGAGGCGTTCGCGTTCCGAGCGCAGGCGTCGGTCGCCCGACGCCTTGAACGACGAGACTTTCTCGCGGAAGCGGCCCATCGAACGGTCGCGCTCCGAACCGCGCAACGTGTTGAACAGCTCGTCCACGGCGGCCTTGTACTTTTTCTGGATGGCGTCCTTCTGCTTGATGGGCACGAAACCGATCTCGCCCCAGCGACGCTGGAACTCGCGGATCACCTCGTAGCCCCCGGCCTTCACGTCGGCCCCGGCCATTTCGGCCAGCAGAGCGAGTTTCTTCTGCAGGTTCTCCTCGTGCTCGCCGTCGACGCTCGCGAAGTGCGACGCCTTGCGCTCGAAGAACTTGTCGCAGGCAGCGCGGAAACGCTTCCAGACGGCGTCCGAATGGCGCCGCGACACGGCTCCGATCTGCTTCCAGCGGGCCTGGAGGGCGATCAGTTCGTCGGTGGCCTTCTTCCACTCCTCGCTGTTCATCAGCGACTCGGCGGCCTCGCAGATCTCAATCTTCAATTGAAGGTTGTGCTCCATCTCGGTCTTCATTCCGGCATAGAACTGCCGCTTGGCCTCGAAGAAACGGTCGCACGCCGTGCGGAAACGTTCGTAGATGCGGTTGTTATCTTTCTTCGGCGCGAAACCGATGGTCTTCCAGGTCTTCTGAATCTCCAGCAGACGGTCGCTCGCGCGGTTCCACTCCTTGCGGGTGGTGAGCGGCTGGGACGAAAGTTCCTCCGTGGCGACGCACAGCCCGGTCTTGAGTTCGAGGTTCTTCACCTGCTCGCCCTTCAGCGTTTCGAAATGCTCCTGATGCTGTTTGTTGATACGACTCGACGCGGCTTTGAAACGCTCCCAGAGCGTCTCCTTGTACTCATTGGCGACGGGACCCGTCTCGCGCCACTCGTCATGGAGTTTTTGCAGCTTGTGGAACGCCTCGACGACGGAAGGCTCCAGCACCAGCGCCTCGGCCTGCTCGCAAAGGGCTACCTTCTGCTCGTAGTTCTTCTTCAGATCGAGGTCACGCAGCTCCTTGTTGATCTTGATGAAGCTGTAAAAATTCTCGACGTGCAGGTTGTAGGTCTCCCACAAATCCTTGACATGCTGCTGCGGCACGATGCCGGTATCCTTCCAGCGCTGCTGCAACTCGCGGAACTTGTTGAACGTATGGTTGAGCGTCTCGTCCGAATTGACCAGCTCCTTCAGCTCCTCGATGATCGCCTGCTTGACCTTGAGATTCGCCTCCTTCTCGGCTTCGAGGTTGGCGATGAACGCGTCGCGGCGGCGGCGGTACTCCTTGAACTGCTCCTTGAGCTGAATTTCGGCGCCGTCCACCGACGGGGCGAAATCCTCCTCGGCGCCGCCCTCCTCGACGAAGCGGCGGCGTGCGGCCTCGACCTCGGCGCGGCGGATGCGGTAGAAGGCGATCTTCAGCGCCTCGACATCCCGGCGGATCGACTGCACGGGCTGCTCTTCGAGCATCCGGGCGAACAGGGCCACCAACTCCTCCTTGCCTTTTCCGGCGAACTTGTCCTCCTCGGGCTTCTGCGCGGCGAGTTCCTCCGCGGCCTCCTCCTCGGGCGTCGCGCCCTCGATCTCCAGCCCGGCATTCTGCGCCGCGAGCGCAGCCTCCTCATCGGCAAAGTCCACCTGCACGTCCCGGGACGCGTCCTCCTCCGATTCCGCAACCTCCGGCCCGGCGGCAGGCTTGATCCGGGCACGTTTGGCGCGCGGCGCAGCCTCCTCCCCGGAAATCCGCTCCGCGGCGGCCTCCTCCGCAGGCGTTTCTGCGGCGGGCGCTTCGGCAACCCCGGCAGACGCTTCGGCGGCGGGCGTCTCCGTCACGGCGGATTCCGCGGGCGCGTCCGCAACCTCCGCAACGGGTTCTTCCGCAGCGGCGGACGCCTCCGCAGCCGGTCCTGCGGCGGGCATTTCGGGTTCAGGGACTCGGACAGTCACGGCAGGATTCGCTTGCGCATCTTCAGCCGCAGGGCTGACTTGCTCCTCGGGAGCAGGAAGTGTCGGTTTTTCAGTAGCCATTTCAGTACACGTTTTTGGTTCCCGCATGTGCGGGAGCATATAAATCTCGCAAATATAACCATTTTATGCGGAACGCCGAAAAGATTTCGTCAAAACATGCAACAACGCCGCCCTGCGGAAGCGCGAAATCGCTGCATCCCAGCACGGCGGCGCAATTTTCCGGTCTGTTCCGGCCCTTCGTCAGCGCTTGCGGCCCTTTGCGGCAATGCGTTTGGGCGCAGCCTGACGGCCCGTGGTGACGGGACGGCCGCTGCGGCGGACGCTCCTGGTCCCGCCGCCGCGCTTGGGCTTCTCCCATGCCGCGGCATCGTCGTAACGCTGGAAAGCCTCCCAGTCGAACCCGTCGTTGCCGCCTGCCGGAGACGCGTTCCAGTCGTTCTCGGCCTTTTTCCGGCTCCGCGTCACGGAACGCCGCTCCCCGGCGTCGTCCGCCGTTTCCGCGGTTTCCCTGCGCGGCCGCCTTTCGGAGCGGAACTCCTCCGCGCCCTCGGGCTGCCCGGCCTTCCTGCGGCCCCGCGTCTCGGAACGAGGCTCTCCGGCCGATTCGCTTCCGGACGCGCCTTCGCCGCCGTTGCGACCCTCCGTAGCCGGCCGGCGCCGCTTTCCGCCGCCGTTCTCCGCATCGGAACCGTCAATCTTGGCGATGCGGCGACGGCCTCCCGAGGCGTTGAGCTGCCCCACGACCGCCTCGGCGTCGCTGAACGGCACGCTCACCAGCGAATAGTTCTCGAAGACACGCACGTCGTCGATATTCTTGTCCCGCAGTCCGCACTTGCGCTTGAGCATCTCCACGATCCGGCGGGCCGTGTAGCCGTCGCGGCCCCCGAGCGCCAGGAACAGCCGCGCCTTGCCCTTGCGGTCAACCGAGAACGAACGGATTTCGGGATAATTGCTCTGATCCAGCTCACTGCGGAAAGCCAGCCGCAGCAAGGCTCCCAGCGCCACGTCGGGCGCATAGCTTTCGAGCAGTTCGGCCGCGATGTCGGCGTAGTCGCCGTAGCTCTCATTGGCCACGATCTCCTGCAAATCGTCCTTGATCTTGGCGCGCTTCATCGCCACGATGTCCTGCGGCGAAGGCAGCGTCTCCCGCTTGATGTCGGCCTTGATGTCGCGCATCATCCAGTTGAAACGGCGCAGTTCGGCGCCCGAAATGAAGGTGATGGCCGTACCCTGGTTGCCGGCGCGGCCCGTACGGCCGATGCGGTGGACGTAGCTCTCCGAATCCTGCGGCAGCGAATAGTTGATCACGTGCGAGAGGTTCGACACGTCGATACCCCGCGCAGCCACGTCGGTCGCCACCAGGATGTTGACCGCCTTGTCGCGGAACTTGCGGAGAATCTTCTCGCGCTGGGCCTGCGACACGTCGCCGTGCAGCCCCTCGGCCGAATAGCCCTGGGCCACCAGACGCGTCGCCACCTCGTCCACGCCGATCTTCGTGCGGCAGAAGACGATGCCGTAAAAGTCCGGTTCGATGTCGATGATGCGCGTCATGGCGTCGAACTTGTCGGCTTCGCGCACCTCGAAATAGATCTGGTTCGTGAGGTCGGCCGTCAGGTGCTGCGACTCCACGCGCAGCACCTCCGTATTGCGCATGTAAGCCTCCGAAAGACGGATGATCCGCTCGGGCATCGTGGCCGAAAAGAGCAGCACGCGGCGGTCTTCGCCCGTATGGCCCATGATCTCCTCGACATCCTCCACGAAGCCCATGTTGAGCATTTCATCGGCTTCGTCCAGGACCAGGAAACGGACCTTGTCCAATTTGAGCGTACCGCGGCGGATGTGGTCCAGCACGCGCCCCGGCGTGCCGACGACGATGTCGACGCCCCGCGACAGGCGGCGCAGCTGCTCGCTCATCGCGGCCCCTCCGTAGATGGCCGTGATCGAGAGCCGCCGCTCGCGGTTGTAACTCAAAAGTTCCTCGGCGGCCTGCACGGCCAGCTCGCGCGTCGGGACGAGGATGATGGACTGCACGCCCTCTTTCGAAGGCTCGATCTGCTGGAGTATCGGCAGCCCGAAAGCCGCCGTTTTACCCGTGCCAGTCTGGGATTGCGCGATGATGTCGTTCTCTCCCGAGAGCAGACGGGGAATCGTAAGTCGTTGGATGGAGGTGGGTGTTTCGAACCCTTTTGCCTGGACGGCCGCGAGCATCTCCTCGCTGAGGCCTAAAGCGCTGAAATCAGCTTCGTTGATCATATATGAATAGTTGAAAGGCCAAAGGTACGACAATTTATTGAATATTCGCCGGAAAATCATTATCTTCGCAAAAAGTTACGCACACACGGCCCCTCGCGGGCCGCCTGACCGAAAACCGACACCATGAGTCACCGTATCCTGCTGGTCGACGACGAGGTAGACATCCTCGAATTCGTCCGTTACAACCTCGTACGCGAGGGTTACGAAGTCTTCACGGCCGAAAACGGCGCCGAGGCGCTGAAAGTGGCCGCCGAATGCCGTCCGCACCTGATCCTGCTGGACATGATGATGCCGGTGATGGACGGGGCGCAGACCTGCCGCGCGATCCGCCGAAACCCCGTGCTGAAGGACACGATGGTGGTTTTCCTCTCGGCGCTGGGCGAGGAGGGGCAGCAGCTGGCAGGGTTCGACGTGGGAGCCGACGACTACCTGACCAAGCCTATCAAGATGAAGCTGCTGGTAAGCCGCGTGCAGGCGATCCTCAAGCGCATCGACGCCGACAGACCTCCCGAGAAGGCCCCGGCCCCGGGGCTCACGGTCGACCGCGAGCGTTACACGGTGATCCGCGACGGACAGGAGATCACCCTCCCGCGCAAGGAGTTCGCGCTGCTGGACCTGCTCCACTCGTCGCCCGGGAAGCTGATTCCCCGCGAGGAGATTTACGCCAAGATCTGGGGCACGGAGGTCGTCGTGGGCGACCGCACGATCGACGTGCACATCCGCAAGCTGCGCCAGAAGATCGGCGACGAACGCATCGTCACGGTCAAGGGCGTGGGATATAAATATGAACCCTGAAACGAAAGGTGAAAATTGGATTGTCATTCCGGGAAGAGCCGAAGGACCGACGTGGGAATCCGCTGGACGCGTTGTGAGGTTACGACCTTTGATCGGATTGCCGCGTCGCCACGCTCCTCGCAATGACGGGAGAGGGGGGGGGCAGGCGACCGAATCCGTTTGTCCGGACGAAGCGATTTTGAATTGTGAATTATGAATTGTGAATCGAAAAAATACCGCCGCATCGTCGTCAAGATCGGCAGCAACGTGCTGACCCGCGAGGACGGACGGCCCGACACCACGCGCATCTCGGCGCTCGTGGACCAGTTGGCGCGCCTGCACCGGGCCGGCACGGAGTTCATCCTCGTCTCGTCGGGCGCCGTGGCCTCGGGCCGCAGCCTGCTCGAAACCCGCGTCGGACGCATCGACACCGTTTCGGCCCGCCAGCTCTTCTCGGCCGTCGGGCAGGTGAAACTGCTGAACCGCTACTACGACCTCTTCAACGAATACGGCATCGCCTGCGGGCAGGTGCTCACCACCAAGGAGAGCCTCTCCACGCGGCGGCAGTACCTCAACCAGCGCAACTGCATGGAGGCGATGCTCGCGGCGGGCGTCGTCCCGATCGTCAACGAGAACGACACGATCTCGGTCACGGAGCTGATGTTCACCGACAACGACGAACTTTCGGGTCTCGTGGCGGCGATGATGGGAGCCGAGGCGCTCGTCATCTTGAGCAATATCGACGGCATCTACGACGGTTCGCCTTCGGACCCCGCCTCGCAGGTCATCCGCCGCGTCGCCCCGGGCCGCGACCTCTCGCAGTACATCGACACGGCGCGTTCCTCGCGCGGCCGCGGGGGCATGACGACCAAGAGCCGCATTTCGTCGCGCGCGGCGGGCGAGGGCATCGAGGTCGTGATCGCCAACGGCCGCCGCGACAATATCCTGACGGATCTGATCCTCACGGACCGCGACGTCGTATGCACGCGTTTCGAAGCGGCTCCCCGACCGGCTTCGGGGGTCAAGAAGTGGATCGCCAGCAGCGAAGGCTTCGCCAAGGGCGCCCTGCACCTCGACGCCGGGGCCGCCGCGGCCGTCTCGCAGAGCAAGGCCGCGAGCATCCTCGCCGTGGGCGTCACGGCCGTCGAAGGGGATTTCGAGCGCGACGACATCGTACGCATCCTCTCGCCCGAAGGCGCCCCACTGGGCGTGGGCCGCATCTCGTGCGACAGTGCGACGGCCCGCCGCAACCTCGGCCGCAAAGGTCTCAAACCGCTGATTCACTGCGATTACCTATATCTGGAATAAAAATGGAATACGATACGATCTTCGCCGCCGCCCGGCGCGCCGGCAACGAACTGGCCCTTGTCGACGCCGGGCGATTGAGCCGCACCGTCGCGAAAGCCGCCGCCCTGCTGCGGGAAAACGCCGGAAAAGTGCTCGCGGCCAACGCCCTCGACCTGGAGGCGATGGACGCCGATTCACCCATGCGCGACCGCCTGCGGCTGACGGCGGAACGCATCGCCTCGATCGCCGCCGACATGGAATCCGTCGCCGGACTGCCCTCGCCGCAGGGCGAAACGATCGCCGAATGGACCCGTCCCAACGGCATGACCCTCCGCAAGGTCCGCGTACCGTTCGGCGTGGTGGGCATGATCTGCGAGGCGCGCCCCAACGTCACGGCCGACATTTTCTCGCTCTCGATGAAGACGGGCAACGCCTGCGTGCTGAAGGGCGGCAGCGACGCCCGCCGCTCCAACGAAGCCATCGCCGCCCTGCTCCGCGAGGCGCTCCGCAGCGAAGGCGTCGACCCGGCGGCCTTCACCCTGCTGCCCGCGGGTCACGAGGCTGCCGGAGCGCTGCTGAACGCCGTGGGTTACGTCGACGTGGTGATCCCGCGCGGCGGCGCGGGACTGATCCGCTTCGTGCGCGAAAACGCCCGCATACCCGTGATCGAGACCGGGGCGGGCATCGTCCACACCTACTTCGACCTCGACGGCGATCTGACGAAAGGCCGCGCCGTGGTCTGCAACGCCAAGACGCGGCGCGTCAGCGTCTGCAACGCCCTCGACTGCCTCATCGTCCACCGCGAACGGCTCCGGGACCTCGCGGAACTGTGCGACCCGATGGCCGCCGAACGCGTCACGGTCTACGCCGACGCGGAGGCGTACGCCGCACTCGAAGGCCGCTACCCCGCGTGCCTGCTCCGCCCCGCCGCGGAGGAGCACTTCGGGACCGAATTCCTCGACTACAAGCTGGCCGTGCGGACCGTCGGCTCCCTCGACGAAGCTCTGGCGCACATCGCCCGCTACTCCTCGCGCCACAGCGAAGCCATCGTCACCGAAAACGCCGGGACGGCCCGGGAGTTCACCCGGCGGGTCGATGCGGCGTGCGTCTACGTCAACGTCTCGACGGCCTTCACCGACGGCGGCCAGTTCGGGTTCGGCGCCGAGGTCGGCATTTCGACCCAGAAACTCCACGCCCGCGGCCCGATGGGGCTGCCCGAACTCACGACCTACAAATACGTGATTTCAGGCAACGGACAGACCAGAGAGCCATGACGGTCACGCCGCCGCCCGCCGTTTTCGCGGCATCCCGCCGCGTTCCCGACTCCGCCCCGCACGGGAGAAGCGAAGTCGCCGCGCACCGATGCATCCCCCGACGCCCCTCGCGGAAGGGAGACGCCGCCGCATGGCCCGGACGGCCGGCGCCAAAAGACCCCGACGCCATATGTGACAAAAATTCCACTTATTTCGGCAAATAATTGAACGATTCGTAATCATTTTTTGCTTAAATTTGCACATCCGTAAAATAATACATATATTTAAATTATGATTCGTGAACTTTTCGCCGTGGGCCTGGGAGGCGCCGCCGGAAGCATCGTCCGCTATATGCTCTCCGTCTGGCTGCTCGGAGGGCACACGCTGCTGGGTTTTCCGGCCGGAACGTTCACGGTCAACGCCGCGGGATCGCTGCTGATCGGCATTCTGCTGGAGACCACGAATTCGGCTGCGGCAGGATGGTTGCTCATCGCAGGATTCTGCGGAGGATTCACCACCTTTTCGACCTTTTCGGCCGATGCCGTGCGGTTGCTGCGTGCCGGAGACTACGGGCCTGCGACGGCCTACATTGCGTTGAGCGTCGCGGTCTGCATCGCCTTCGCCGCACTGGGCATGTGGATCGGAGCGCAAATTGCACGCAATTAAAAATGAAAAATTAAGAATTAAAAATAACCTGCAACCCGGTTAAATCCCGGCTGAAATCCCGGTCGCGCTGCGACAAGCCCCCTCCGAGGAGGGGATTTAGGGGAGGGTTAGAATTGGATACGCGGCGGAACGCCGCGAATTAGATGGCTGAATTTGCCCGGGTCAGGCTTGTAAACGACGCCAAAGGCGGCGACGACACCGCCCGGAAGCACAACGACGAAGAAAAAACGTAAACAACCGGATTGCAACCCTAAAGCGAATGAAACGTACGCCATCTCCCTCCCCGAGGGAGGGCCGGGGTGGGGTCAGGCTTGCAAACGACGCCGAAGGCGGCGACAACACCGCCCGGAAGCACAACGACGAAGAAAAAACGCAAACAAACGGATTGCAGCCCTAAAGCGAATGAAACGTACGCCATCTCCCTCCCCGAGGGAGGGCCGGGGTGGGGTCAGGCTTGTAAACGACGCCGAAGGCGGCGACAACACCGCCCGGAAGCGCAACGACGAAGAAAAAACATAAAAACTTAAAATAGAAGTTATGGTAATTCTGGTTTTAAACTGCGGCTCCTCTTCGATCAAATATCAGGTGATCGACATGGAGGACGCGTCGAGCAAACTGCTCGCAAAAGGCCTCGTAGAACGCATCGGCCTCCCGGAAGGCGATCTGACCCATAAACCCGTAGGCAAGGAGCCGTTCGAACTGCACCAGCCGATTCCCGACCACACGACGGGTATCAAGCTGGTACTCGACGCACTCACCGATCCGTCCCACGGCGTGATCGCGTCGCTCGACGAGGTGAAGGCCGTCGGCCACCGCGTAGCCCACGGCGGCGAGTTCTTCCCCGAGAGCTGCATCGTCACCGAAGACGTTAAGGAGAAGATCCGTTCGCTGTTCGAGATCGCCCCGCTGCACAACCCCGCCAATCTCGAAGGCGTGCTTTCGATCGAAAAGGTCCTGCCGGGCGTGAAGCAGGTCACGGTGTTCGACACCTCGTTCCACCAGTCGATCCCGGCGGTGAATTACATGTACGCCCTGCCCCACGCCTATTACGAGAAATACCGCGTGCGCAAGTACGGCTTCCACGGAACCAGCCACAAGTATGTGGCCAAGGTGGGCGCCGAACTGGCCGGACTGGATTTCCACAACTCGCGGATCATCACCTGCCACATCGGCAACGGCGGTTCGGTGACGGCCGTGCTCAACGGCAAGTCGTTCGACACGTCGATGGGCTTCTCGCCGCTCGACGGCCTGGTGATGGGCACGCGCTGCGGGCAGGTGGATGCCAGCGCCATCACGTTCATCGGCGAAAAGGAGGGCATGAGCTATGCCGAGCTGAACACGATGATGAACAAGAAGTCGGGCGTGCAGGGCCTCACGGACATTTCGAGCGACATGCGCGACATCGACCGCGCCTACGACGAGGGCAATCCCCGCGCAATTCTGGCGCGCGATATGTACTACGGACGCATCAAGAAGTTCATCGGCGAATACGCCGCCGAAATGGGCGGTGTCGACATGATCATCTTCACGGGCGGCGTGGGCGAGAATTCGTGCGAAATGCGCGAGGCGGTCTGCACCGGACTGGAGTTCATGGGCGTGAAATTCGACCCTGCGGCCAACAAGGGCGCGCGCGGCGTGAACAAGATCCTCTCGGCGGCGGATTCGAAAGTCAAGGTAGCCACCATCGCCACCAACGAGGAGCTGGTGATCGCCACGGACACCTACAATCTGGTAAAATAACGTCCGCATTCCGGTCGCATGCGATAAGCCCCCTCCCCGAGGGAGGTTTTTGGGGTGGGGTCGGGCTTGCAAACGACGCCGGCGGCGGCAACGACCGCCGACAGCATAGAGGCAAAACAACAAAGCATATATCAATTTTAAACGTAACAACACCATGATTCAGCATCTTACCGAAATCGTCGAGGAGGCGAGGAAACGGGGTAAAAAACGTCTTGCCGTAGCTTACGGACAGGATTCGCATACGCTGGAAGCGGTCTACGAAGCCTATAAGGAGGGTCTCGTGGAGCCTACGCTCTTCGGCGACAAGGAGGTTATCAAACAGGTCTGCCAGGAGAACGGCATCGACATCAACGCCTTCAACATCGTCAACGAACCCAACGATGTGAAATGCGTCCAGCAGGCCGTCGCATCGGTCGTTTCGGGCAACGCCGACGTTCTGATGAAAGGTCTGGTCTCGACCGACAAATACATGCGCGGCATCCTCAACAAGGAGGCCGGGCTGTTCCCCCCGAAAGGCGTCCTGAGCCACGTTTCTATCGTCGAAATGCCCTGCTACCACAAACTGCTGATCATCTCGGACGTGGCGGTCATTCCGCTCCCCGACTTCAAGCAGAAGATGGTGCAGATCGGCTACCTGGCCCGCACGGCCAACCTGCTGGGTATCGCGACGCCGAAAATCGCCTGCATCGCCCCCTCGGAGCAGCTGCTCCCCAACGTGATCTCCTCGACCGAAGGCGCGCTGCTGGCCAAGATGGCCGACCGCGGCCAGCTGGGCAACGTCGTCGTTGACGGTCCGCTGTCGCTCGACGTGGCGCTCTACAAGGAGGTGGCCGAGCACAAAAAGGTCAAGGGTTCGTCGGTGGCCGGCGATCCGGACTGCCTGCTGTTCCCCAACCTCGAATCGGCCAACGTCTTCTTCAAGTCGGTCACGCACCTCTGCGGCGGCGAACTGGCGGCGATGGTCATGGGTACGAAGGTTCCGTGCGTGCTCACCTCGCGCGGCGACACGAGCAAGACCAAGCTCTTCTCAATAGCGCTGGCCTGCCTGGCGGTAAAAAAATAAAATTCCGGACATCCGGACCTAACCCAATCTTAAACCAGCCCGACGAAAGAAGCAACGCCTCCCGGTTGAAAGTCACCCTTCGACAATCAGTCATTGCGAATCCGTCGGACTCACGTTAAAAACGAACCGAGAACTTATGGGCTACAAAATTTTAGCAATAAATCCCGGCTCAACGTCTACAAAGGTCGCCCTCTACGACGAGGAGCGGCCTTTGTTGGAATTGAACCTCCGTCACTCCACCGAGGAAATCTCCCGCTTCGCCGGAGTGAACGACCAGCTGGACTGGCGCCGCGGACTGATCCTTTCGGCGCTCCGCGAAGAGGCGTTCGACATCAGAAACCTCTCGGCGGTGATCGGCCGCGGCGGACTGATACGCCCCATTCCCGCAGGAGTCTACGAAGTCAATTCGCGCATGCGCTACGATCTGCGGAACGCGCAGATGAAACACGCCTGCAACCTCGGAGGACTGCTGGCCGCACAGATCGCCCACATGGCGGGTGTCAAGGCCTACATCGCCGACCCTCCGGTGGTCGACGAGATGGACGACCCGGCGCGCATCACGGGCATGCCGATGTGCCCGCGCAAACCGGTCTTCCACGCCCTGAACCAGAAGGCCACGGCGCGTCTCCACTGCGAACGGATGGGCTGGGTGTACGAAGAGTCGAATCTGATCGTGGCCCACATGGGCGGCGGCATTTCGGTCGCCGCACACAAGCAGGGACGTATCGTCGACGTCAACAACGCGCTCGACGGCGACGGTCCTTTCGCCCCGGACCGCGCGGGGAGCATCCCCTCGAGCGAACTGATCAAGGTCTGCTTCTCGGGACAATATACGAAAGAGGAGCTGCTGAAATTCATTTCGAGCAAAGGCGGGCTGGTGGCCTACCTGGGAACCAACTCCGTGATTCAGGTCATGGAACGCATCGCGCAGGGCGACCAGCGGGCCAAAAAGGTTCTCGACGCCATGTGCTACAACATCGTGAAACAGATCGGAGCCATGGCCGCGGCCCTCTCGGGCAGCGTTCAGGCCATCGTCCTCACGGGCGGCATCGCCTACAACGAGCCTGTCGTGGAGTACATCCGCGAACGCTGCTCGTTCATCGCTCCGATCGCGGTCTATCCGGGCGAGAACGAACTCGAAGCGCTGGTCACCAATGCGCTGGTGGTGCTCCGGGGCGTCATCACCCCCAAAGTCTACAAATAACCCGCATTCTTCCGGGAAACGAACGGGCCGCATCCTTCCGGGGTGCGGCCCGTTCGTTCAGATGCGGGAGCAACGGGAGCGGTAAAAATAACGAAACACCCCTGCGTCACTCGAAAGCGATGCTCTTCCAGGTAAGCGGATCTCCGTAGTAGTTCGTGGCCCATTGGTCGGCGGACGCAGCTTTCGGTGCCGCCGTGCCGGTGCTGTAATGCTTGTCGGCATTCAGCGTAAGATCGCATACTTTGGCGAAGTTCGGGCTGAAAGGAGTTGCTCCACTGTCCATTTCCAGGGTAATATTCCCTGCTGCTGTCAGCCGCAGCTCGGTCAGAGCATCGCAATGCTGAAATGCGCTGTATCCGAGTCGGGTCGTTTCGGGCAGCGAAAGGGAGGTCAGGCCGGAAGCCATGAAAGCTGCGTTATAAATCCGAACCGCCTCGGGCAGTTGCACGCTCTCCAGCGAAGGGCAGCCCGACAAGGCCTGCACTCCGACCTCCTCCACGCCGTCGCAGGAGACGAAGCTCAACGCCTGGCAGGCGAAAAATGCCAAACAGCCGAGCGCTTTCACTCCGGCGGGCAGTCTCACTTCGCGCAGGGCGGGATAGGCATAATGGAACGCTCCGTTATCATATTTTTGTCCGTCGAACGCCCTTGCCGGCAGACCGCGGACATCGTCCGGGGGAAAGTTGAAATCGTCGTCCACCCGTCCGTTCACATTCACTTCCGGCCAGTCGGTCACGCCGGTCAGGTCGATCTTTTCCACGCCGGAGTCGTAGAAAGGGTTGCCGACCGGAGGGGTGCTGGAAAAGGAGACCCGAGCGGGAATCCCGATCTTGGCAAACTCGCCCGTCAGTTTGAATTCGGTGATGCCCGCGTCGAGTGCGGCTCCGATCGCGGTCTTTACCTCATCGGCGGTCATCCGGGTCATATCGACCGTGCCGGATACCGGTGACGCCTTGTTCCCGCCGCCGTCCGAGCACCCCGCCAGCGCCAGCACTGCGGCCGACACGGCCAATGCGGCCAATGCGGCCGTAAAAAATCCTTTCATCATCATATTGCATTCGTTTTAATCCGATGATAAAAGTAGCGCAAAACGGCTGCGGAGGAGTCCGGGAACTTAAAAAACAACGCCGGGTTTCTGGACTCGGCGTTGTTTTCATTCTTGCGAAGGGGCGATCGGGTCTCCGCCGGCATAGCGGCGGCGGTATTCGCCGGGCGACATGCCCGTCACTTCGGAGAACTGCGCGAAAAAAGTACTGCGCCCGTGGATGCCGACCATCTCGCCCACCTCGAGGGCCGAAGCCCCGGGATGCTCCAGCAACAGCCGCTGCGATTCGGCAATGCGCAGGGCGCGTATCCACGATTTGAAGTTAAGCCCCAACTCGGAGTTGACATACCGCGACAGGTAACTGCGGTTGCACCCGACCTCGCGGGCCAGCGACTCCAGCGAAAGACCCGGGCGGACATACCCTTTCGCGGCGATCCATTCGTCGAGCGCCGTACGGATATTCTCCCCGGCGGCCAAAGGCTCCGGCACATCGTCGGCGATCACGGGAGCGATCCGCCCGAACTCCGCGGGATAGTTGATATACTTCATTCCGAAGAAGGTGTAGAACACCATGTAGACCCCCGTAAAAGCAAACAGGTAAGGCATCCCTAACCCCGACACCAGCCATGCCGCGGCCGTCAGTCCGATCAAGGCCGTCATCAGAAACGACACGGCCACCCATCGCAGACGGCGCATCTCTCCGTCCGAAAAAAAGTTGTCCAGCTTGCGGCGACAGACCCGGTATTCGCGTACGAAAGTCCGCGCAAAGAGGGCTATCTGCACACAATAAGCGGCTGCCGTCAGCCGGAAAAGCACCGGAAAGGCCTGCGGAAAGAACAACATGCAGCCGAACAGCGACGCCGTTCCGGCAGCCACGGCAAGCAGATGACGGCGAACTCCCCGCGCAAGCGGAAAACGGGAGTTGACCAACGTCACCAGCGCCCCGGAGAACATCGTGGCCTGCACCGCAGCGACGGCCAGCACCAGAATCCGCGTGAAATCCAGCTCATACTCCTCCCGCAAGAAGAGCAGCCACAGCACATCGGTGAAAGCGAGCGAAAAGTAGGCCCAGCCGACAAAACGGCGCGAAAGGCGGTAATTGCGCAGGCGTTCATCGCCCGGCATACGCAGCCAAAAAAAGAGATCCGCCGACCACCGCGAGAATGATCGCCGAACAAAGCAACACTCCGGCATAGAGTGAATCGGGTTGTCGGAACATGTCAGAGGCCCTTGGGTTTCAAACCTTATTTTTTCAGCTGCCTGCGCACGATGGCCGTCACCTCCCGGAAGGCTTCCAGCCGGAACAGCGCCGACAGCGCGAGGTAGCTGACCACGCCCGTCGCCAGTTCGGCCAGCAGCCGCACGAGTCGTTGCCGGGAATCGCCGCGGCCGTGAGCCGCACGAGGAGGTACATCGTCCCCGACACCAGCGCCACGGGCAGCAGCGTACGGACGAAACGCCGGAACGTCAGGGAGGTGAAGCGCGTCGTCGCCAGGAAATTGACCGCCATTTCGCAGAATGCGATGGCCACCAGCCCCCAGACCACGGCCATCACGCTGTGCGGAATCGTCACGGCGAAAATCGCCGTCATAATGATCTTCTTCACCACTTCGAGACGCACGATCAACGGACCCTTACACCTTGCTTTCAACACATTATAAGCCGTCAAAGCGATCGGCGAGAACAGTCCTGCCAGACATACCGCCTCGAAATAGGGAACCGTCGGCATCCACTCCTCGCCCAGCAGCACGGCGAACATGTCGCGGGCCACGGCCGACATGCCCAGCATGATCGGAAACATCACGTAAGAGACGACCATCACCACCTGCCGGTATCCCTCGGCGAACTTCGGGGCATCGTCGCGGATCTTCGCCAAGGCCGGGAACGTGACGTTTTGCACGGCCTGAATGCCCGTAGCGGCGGGCATATCCTTGAGTTTCACCGCCTGGTCGAACGATCCGAGCACCGCGGGCGAATAGAGTTTTCCGAGAAAAAACTGGGGTATCTTGTTATAGAAATTCGAAATCAGGTCCGTCACCATCAGACTGCACCCGAACGGCGCCATCTCGCGCAGGGGCTTCAGCCCGCACTTGCCGCAGGGGCGCCAGTCGCTCAACCACCACAGCAGCGCGGTCCGCATCCCGACCGCGATCACACGCTCCGCCACGAGGCTCCAGATGCCCCACCCGGCCATCGCCAGCGCAATGGCCGTAAGCCCGCCCGCCAGCGACGAAAGGAAGGTCACCTTCGAGAGCAGCGCGAAACGGAACTGCCGGATGAAAATCGTATTCTGAACGGCGCACAGGGCGTTGAGCGGCAGCAGCAGGAAGAAAACCGGGGCGATCCGCGCGATTTCGGGCATGCCGTACCAGCGCGCCGCAAGGGGCGCCAGGGCCACCAGCACCCCGTAGAGCACCGCCGAAACGGCGATGTTGAAGAGGAAAACCGACTTGTAATCGCTCTGCGAAGGCCCTTTGTGGCGGACCAGACTCTGCGAGAACCCGCTGTCGACGATCACCAGCAGCACCGTCACGACGGCCGACGGAATGGACATGAAGCCCAGTATGTCGCGCGTCAGCAGGCGCAGGATGATCAGCCGCACGGCCATTGCGAGGAGCATCGAGCCGATCTTCTCGGCCATGCTCCACGCCACGCCCTGCGCGACTTTCTCTTTGAGTTCGCCGCCCAACAGCCTAACAGTTGTGCTGCGCGACGATCTCCTCGTTACGCTTGCGGATATTCTGCACGTTGGCGATCTCGACGTACGACGCACCGCCGTCGGGACCGAAACTGCCGCCCACGATGGCCATCAGGTCCCCGTCGTCGAGTTTGCGGTACTGGTCGAGGAACTCCAGCGCATCGACCAGGAAATGGTATCTGTCGGAGAGTTCCTGATTCCGGAGAATCGGCACGACGCCGTACGACAGGGCCAGAATCCGCTGCGCATGCAGCTGGTAGCAGACGGCCATCACGGTCTTGCGGCCGCGGAACGCCGCCAGATAACGGCCCGTGCGGCCCGTCTTGGTGTCGAGGATCACGTACTTGATCGGGAGGTTCGTCGAGGCGCGGACGGCCGAACGGGCCAGCTGGGCGGTGATTTCGTGGTTCACCGAAACCATGTCCATGTCGATCATCGGCTTGAAATGCGTCTCGTCGCGCTCGATCTCGCGAGCGATGCGGGCCATCGTCTCCACCGACTGCACGGGGAAATCGCCCATGGCGGTCTCGTCGCTCAACATCACGGCGTCCACACGCTCGTAAATGGCGCTGGCCACGTCGCTCACCTCGGCGCGCGTCGGACGCGGGGACTTGACCATCGAATAGAGCATCTGCGTGGCGATGATCACGGGACGCTTGGCGCAGATACACTTCTCGACGATACGCCGCTGCGTGTTGGGGATCACCTCGGCGGGAAGCTCCACGCCCAGGTCGCCGCGGGCGACCATGATGCCGTACGAGGCCTCGATGATCTCGTCGATGTTGTCGAGTCCCTCCTGGTTCTCGATCTTCGAGATGATCTTGATCTTGCTGCCGTGGGCGTCGAGAATATCCTGCACGGCCTTGATGTCGCGCGCCGAGCGCACGAACGAATGCGCGATGAAATCGACGTCGTTCTTCACGGCCCATTCGATGAAGCGGCGGTCCTTTTCGGTCACCGACGGCAGGTCGATCGACACGCCCGGCACGTTGACGCTCTTGCGCGAACGCATGGCGCCTCCCACGACGAACTCGCAGTCCAGCTCCGTATCGTTCTTGCCCACGACGCGGATTTCCAGCTCGCCGTCGGCGATCAGCATCCGCGCCCCGACGGGAATGTCGCTCACGATCGACGGCACGTTCATGTAGACCACCTTGCGGGTCGTGAAGTCCGAGCCGTCCGAACCGCGCACGGCCACCCGGTCCCCCGGGCGGAAATTGATGCTGTTGCCGTATTCGTCGGCGATCGTCGTGACGCGGATTTCGGGTCCTTTGGTATCTATCATAATCGGAATGGCCGGGTTCACCCGGTGCACCGTCTCGACGATATGCGTGGCCCCGTCCTCGGAGACGTGCGCCGAATTGACGCGCACCACGTCCATACCTGCGTCGAAAAGCTGTTTTACGAACTCTTCGGTGCAGCGGAAATCCGACATCGTAGCGACAATCTTGGTTTTTTTCATGCGATACATAGAGCTATGTTTTTACGTTTATATTATCCTTCGATACGCTCTCGGGCGGTGTTGCCGCCGCCGTTGGCGTCGTTCACAAGTCTGTCCACCCCGAATCCCTCCCCGGAGAGGACTTGAAGGCAGCGTTGCCGGGCTTCCGCCCCGACGCAACTATTTTTCCGCGCCTGTCAGCAGCGCGTACACGCCCAGCCGATAGGAGTTCAGGCCGAACCCCATGATCGACCCCGCGGCCACGGGAGCCAGCAGCGAGGTGTGGCGGAACTCCTCGCGGGCGAGGATCGAGGAGATGTGCACCTCGACGACGGGAACCGACACGGCCGACACGGCGTCGCGCAGCGCCACCGAAGTATGCGTATACCCGCCGGCATTGAGCACCACGCCGTCGTAAACGCCGTCGGCCTGCTGCACGGCGTCGATCAGTTCGCCTTCGATGTTCGACTGGAAGTAGCCGAACTCCACCGAGGGATAGTTCGCTTTCAGCGCTTCGAAATACGACTCGAAAGTCTGCGATCCGTAAACCCCGGTGTCGCGCCGCCCCTGAAGATTGAGGTTCGGTCCGTTGAGAATCAATATCTTCATAGTTTCATTCATTAACCTAACGCCCCAAGCGGGCGATTCCCGGACAAAGATAATCAAATTCACCGAAAAAATCGGTAACTTTGCGCCATAACACAACTCTTCCATGACCGAATTCGGATTCATCGACAGCATAAAAACCCTTTTCGCCCCGCTTCCCGACAACGGATTCGAAGGCATCGGCGACGACTGCTCCGTGTTGTCTGTCGGCGGCGGCGAATCGCTGGTCTTCACCGCGGACCTGCTGACCGAAGGGGTCCATTTTCTCCGCACGGCGACCTCGCCCCGCGAGTTGGGACGCAAATCCCTCGCCGTAAACTTGAGCGACGTGGCTGCAATGGGCGCCCGCCCCGTGGCGACGCTGCTCTCGATCGCCCTTCCGGCCGATGCCGCCGATGCGTGGGCCGCAGAGTTCATGCTCGGCTACCGGGAACTGTCCGAGGAGTTCGGCGTGACGCTCGCCGGGGGCGACACGACCCGCTCGCTGTCGGGCCTGACGATCAACGTCACGGCCATCGGCCGCGCGGCCGACGCGCACCTCAAGCGACGCAGCGACGCACGCCCCGGGGACGTGATCTTCACCGCCGGGGAACTCGGAACCTCGGGAGCAGGCTTGCAGGACATCCTCGCGGGACGCTGCGACACCCCCGCGGCCGCCGTGCACCGCAACCCGCAGCCGCAGGTAGCCGAAGGCATCTGGCTCGGCAGCCGTCCCGAGGTGCGCGCCATGATGGACCTTTCGGACGGTCTGGCCTCCGACCTGAAGCATATCCTCGACCGCTCGGGCGTCGGCGCCGAAGTCGCCGTCGAGCAGATTCCCGCAGCCCCGGGCGCCGACGTCCGCATGGCCGCCTGCTCAGGCGAGGACTACAAACTCCTGCTCACCGCCGCGCCGGAGGCCGCCGAACGCCTCGCCGCTGATTTCCGCATCCGCTTCGGCACGCCGCTCCACTCCATCGGCCGCATCACTTCCGGACCGGGCCTCGTGTGGCTCCGCAACGGAAAACCCGAGCCGCTGGACTGGCACGGCTTCGAGCACTATTAATGCAAACGGGGGTGGCTTGCAGCCACCCCCGTTTGCCGGGCGGTTATTGAAGTACGTCCCGTTCGCGCTGCACGAAAGCACGCGCAAAGAGGCCCTATGAAATCGGAAAGCCCTATTCCCTGATAATGTACACGTGTTCGTTGCGCCCCTGCATGTGGTAATTCTCCCGGGCGTACTCTTCGAGGTAATCGTCGTATTTCAGCCGTTCGAGCAGGGTGCTGTCCTGTGCGATCTTCTCCGAATAATAGCTCTGCTCGCGTGTCAGGGCGTTGATCTGCCGCTTGATCTTCACGGCATGCAGGGCGTTGCGCCCCACGACGAACACCGTGAAGACGACGATGACCGCCGTTGCGACGATCCAGAACCTGCGGCCGAACTGAATTTTCATTTAAGGAATTATCGTATTGCCAACCGCCCGAAGCCTACGCCATCTCCCTCTCCGAGGGAAGGCCGGAATGGGGTCAGACTTGCATCTGACGCCGCAGGCGGCAACGACAGCGATCGACAGCGGACCAAGCGTGAAATCATCCGATTACTTCTCTTTACGGTATATGCATGTATTTGTGCGTCTGAATGGAGATATTCCATTGCGGATGCGCCTTGGCGTACTCGACTATTGCGGGCATGACCTTTCGGCAACGCTCCACTCGGGCTGGAGGAACAGCAGGCACTTTCCGCCTACGCGGGCGGCATTCCGCTCGGCCCATTCGAAATCCTCCTCCGACTCGACGATCACTTTCAGTTCGTCGGCCCGTTCGAACGCCTCGTCCAGGGGCGGCTGCCGGCGCTTCGGCGAGAGACACACCCAGTCGAAAACACCGCTGAAAGGGTGCGAGCCCGATGTTTCCAGAAAAATCTGCAACCCCCTCTCGCGCAGCGTCTCCGTGAGCACGCCCAGCGGATAGAGCAGCGGCTCGCCTCCCGTGATGACGATGGCCTGCGCCGGACACGACATCGCACGGTCGATCACGGTCTGCACATCGGTCGGCGGATAGAGTTTCGGGTTCCACGTATACTTGGCGTCGCACCAGCGGCAACCCACGTCGCACCCGCCGAGACGGATGAAATAGGCGGGTTTCCCGGCGTGGAATCCCTCGCCCTGAATGGTGTAGAAATCCTCGACCAGCGGCAGCATTCGCCCGCCGTCGAGCCATGCGGGATCGGTCGCGGCAACCATCACTCCGTCACTACGTAAATATCCTTGAGACTGCGGCCCAGCTGGTCGTAGTCCAGCCCGTAACCCACGATGAACTCGTTGCCGATCTCCATGGCGCGGTACTTGATCGGCAGCGTCTTGCGGTACGACCCGGGTTTGAAAAAGAGCGTACAGACCTCGACCGACGCCGGGTTGCGGGCCTCCAGCTCCTTGATCATGTGCTCGATCGACTCGCCCGTGTCCACGATGTCCTCGACGATGATCACGTGACGGCCCTCGATCGGATTGTTCAGGCCGATCAGACTTTTCACGCAGCCCGTGGAGCAGGTCCCGTCGTACGACGCCAGCTTGACGAACGAAAGTTCGTTCTGGAATTCGATTTTCTTGATCAGGTCCGACATGAACATGAACGAACCGTTGAGAATGCCCAGGAACAGCGGGGTCTCCTTGCCGGCATAGTCGGCATTGATTCGCTGCGCCACGGCATCCACGGCCTTGTCGATCTGCTCGGCGGGGATCATGATTCTGAACTTCTTGTCGTGAAGTTGTATGGTATTCTCCATTTCGTTACGGGATTTTTGGGATTATACCTGCAAAAGTAACTATTTGCGCGCAACAAACGAAGTCTTCGGGCAAAATAAATTGCAGAACGCGCAAACTCCGCACGGCGACGAAAAGAGCCGCCCGGATCGCCCGGGCGGCTCGTAAAACGAAATCGGCGCTTTTCGCCTATTCCGCGTAGGTAAATTCGAATATCGTTTCAGAGGTGACCTTGACTCCGATACCCATCATATCCATACCTACTCCGCCCCACTTGGCAACGGTCACGTAACCCTCGCCGTCCTGGGTGCAGGTTACCGCCTTGGCGGGATCATCTTCCGACATGGCGTCGAACATCGTCGCAGTGGGCAGGTTGAGCGAAGCCTTTCCGTCATAGCCCAGGAAACAAGCCAGGGGCATGATCGTCGTCCAGCGAGGTGGTAACACCAGCAATGGCTTTCGCCACATCGACGCCGAAGATGTTGTTCTTCTTGCCGGCATCGCCGTATTCGAACATTCCGTCCGCCGTATAGTTCCCGTTCTCAAAATCGAACGAGACGTAATTGGAGCCGGTGCTCTGATAAACGACGCCGGTGCACTGTCCGTTAACGGCATCATAGGTCCAGGTGAAATCAGCGGGTCTCGAAACGACTTCGCCGCTGACGGTTCGCATGAAGTCGACGTTGCTGCTCTCTACTTTTCCGCCGTTGAGCACCCAGGAGAATGCCCGGATACCGGATTCGCCGTCTTCGTACATCTTGTTCAGGGCCGAAACCTTGTCTCCGTCGAAAGAGAACGTGTACCAGTCGGCAGCGTCTGCGCCCTCGCCCTGCTGAACGGCGGTCACCCGGTTGTCGCTGCCATATTTGAGCGACAACTGCGACACGACGTTCGTTCCCTCGCTGAACAGCATCTCGAAATACATATCGGCCATCTCCTGATCGTTTCCTACCATCTCCAGCAGTATGGCCTTCACGGCCTCCACGCCGCCCTCCACGGTGGAGAAATCGCAGGTCTGCGACATCGCATAGCTGATGCCCGTCAGCCGCTTGTACACCGCAGCGGGAATGTTCTCGCCCAGCGTCCAGTCGATGTTGTTGTGCTTGAGGATCACGTTGTACGTGCCTGCCGCAACGCCGTCGGGGATCGTGCAGCTGATGCCCGTCGAGGAGGGCACGGCCGTCAGCTCCGTACGGGTCTTGGCGGCATCGGCGGTCTCCAGGAAGATGCGCGAAGCCGAGGTGAAACCGTTACCGGCGATCTCCAGCGTCTTGTTCAGCTTGATCGCAGCGGGCAGCACGACGCTCGACACCGGGTTCTGCGCAGCCTCCAGGCGCACCGGACCCAGGTCCCAGCTGCCGTTCTGCTTCACGACGACGGTGTACACGCCGGCCGTGAGGGTCGACGGAACCGTACATTCGATCCCCGCGGCCGTCACGGTCTGGTCGGCCGCCGCGGTCTCCGTGCCCGAAGCGTTGCGCAGGAAAAGCTGCGCCGAAGCCTCGAATCCCTTGCCCGTCACCGTGTAGAAACCGCCGATCTCGGCCGTGGAGGGAACCGTATATTCCGTAATCGGACAAGACGGCTTCTGGTCGTCATCACCGTCCGAGCAGGCTGTGAATGCACCCGCCGTGCATCCGATCAGCAACATAAGCCATAATTTTCTCATAATGCTTTGGTTTTAAAAAGTTAAAAATCAGGTATCTATATTCCTTCCAGTTCGTTCAGTATCCGTTCGGTATCCTCGGACGAGGGCCGGAGCATGTCGGCGTTCACGATCTTCCCCTCCTTGTCGAGCAGGATGAAGTGCGGAATGCCTTCGATGTTGTAGTCGCTCTGAAACCGGCTGCCGGAACCCAGCAGCAACTGCACGCCCGCCAGCTGGCCCGACGCGGCCATCTTCTCCCAGGCGGCCTTGTCCTTATCGACCGAAAGCCCCAGGAAAGCGATGTTCCGGCCCTCGAACTTCTTCACCAGTTCGCGGAAATGCGGCAGTTCGGCCTTGCAGGGGGCACACCATGTCGCCCACATGTCGATATAGAGGTATTTGCCCCTGAAATCGGCGAGCGTATAGCTCTTTCCCGCCAGGTCCGTCGCCGTGAAATCGGGCGAAGGGCGCCCTGGCGCCGTCAGGTCGTGGCTTTCGAACTCCTCCTTGTATTCGCGCAGCATCTGCGGGTCGGTGATGTAGGCATTCGCTATGTTCTGCAATTCGGCCGTATTGCGCACGCCGTTGTTCTGCATGTATTCGATCGCCAGCAGCCGCAGCATGGTCTGCTTCACCTTCTCGTCGGTGAAATTGTCGGCGACGTAACGCATCGTCGCCACCGTGCGGGTGTAGGGATCGCCGAATTCGCGGCCCTGCCCTTCGAGCACCAGCGGGATCGCGAAATGGATGAAATCGCGGTAGACGTCCACGTCGGCCAAGTCCTCGCGCTCCACGACCATCTTCCCCACGGCGTCGTAAACCTCCCTGCCGGGACGGTAATCGGGATCGCCGCCCATCAGCTGGTGCCCCATCGGATACATCACCATCGTCTGCGCGTAGAGATAGCGGAGGCGCGCCTCCTCGACCTTCGCGAAATCGGGGGCACGTCTGCTCCAGCTTACGGGCCTTCATCAGATGCACGGCATCGTCCGCCAGCCGGTTGATTTCGGCAAAGAACTCCTCCCAGGGCAGGTCATAGGCGTTGAACTCGGGCAGAGTCATGGTTTTGCAGGTACTCGTTGGCCTCAACGTTGCGGCCTTCGACCCGGAAGCCATCCTTGAACTTGCGGCCGTCGAAGCGCAGCGTCACCTCCTCGCCCCGGCCGATGAACGCCATCTTCGCAGTCTGCCCGTAAATCACGCGCGGATAGATGTTTCCCAGTCCGGTAATCACCAGCCGGCCCTTGCCGTGCTTGTCGAGCGGGATGGTGAAAGATGTCGAACGGTCGATCAGCAGCCCCACGTTGGAGACGGTCATGTTTTCCACCTCGACGTTCACCACGATGTCGTCGGGATTTTTCGACGTGCAGGCGCAGAGAGCCGCCCCCAGCACGAACAATAAGATTTTCTTCATATTCCTGTTTCGGTTAATCATTTTCCGTAAATTTCCTCCAGCACGCCGTCCAGCCATCCGCCGCGGGCGTTGAGCCGGCAGATGCGGCCTTCGCCGTCGACGAGGATAGATGTCGGCACGGCCGAGGTTTCATACGTCGTGAAACTCGTGCGGCCCGTGTCGAGCAGCTGGGGCCACGGCATCTTTTCCTCGCCGAGCGCCTGTTTCCAGTTTCCGGCGTCGCTGTCTATCGACACGTAAAGCACGTCGAAACCGTTCCGGTGGTATCTGTCGTAAGCCCTCCGGACGAACGGAATCTCACCCCGGCAAGGCATGCACCACGAAGCCCAGATTTCGACCAGCGTGTAATGTCCCGGACGGATGAAATCCGACACCCGGCGCACGACGCCCTCCGCATCCGGCAGTTCGAGGTCGGGCAGCGGCTGTCCCTCCACGATCCGCTTGTCGCGGATGCACGCCGCGGCGTAACGCCCGGCTGCCGACTCCCTCGCCTGCGGGGCGAGCGCATCCATCAGCGACTCCATCTGCGCCCGATCCAGCCGCGACTGGCGGTCGCAAAGTTCCTGCACGATGGCGAGGCTGACCGCCGAAGCGGGATGCTCCCGCACATAAGCGATCTTGAAATCCCGGATGAGGCCGGCCTTTTCATCGACCCGTCGGGCCAGTTCGATCCCTTTGGCCTCGTCCCCGCCGTTGTAGAAAGCCTCCACATAGTCGCGGAATGCACGGTTGCGCTCCTCCGCCAGCGGTTCGAGGGCCGCGCGGTAAGCCTGCCACTCGGTCTGGGTGGCGCCGCCCGCGAGCGTGAAGACGGGATCGCTTTTCGAAGCGTCGCACACGGCATTCACGGCCGTGCTGTCCAGAAATACCGGAAAGGTCACCGTCAGGTTCCTGTCCGACCGGTTTTCGGGATCGAGATAAACGGCCACACGGCAGTTGCGGGGCGCATCCAGCACGCCCTGCAAACGGAATTTCCCGTTCGCCACCGTCGTGCTGTCGATGGCCTCGGCCTGCCCGGCGTCGGTCGTGAACAACACCACGGGCTTGCCCTCCCAGGCTTCGGGAACCTCCCCGGTAAGGGTGTAGCCTCCGTGCGGAGCGCACCCCGTCGCGAAAAGCGCCGCCAGAGCGGCATAAATCCAGTTTTTCATAATCAGTTCGGTTTATCGTTGTTTCGGTTATTTCAGCATTTCACGGTAAGCCACGTCGACGATCCGCCCCAGCCCGGTGTGGACCTCGGGCGCCACGCCCCGGAAATTTCCGTCGGAATTGAAGCCCTCGTAAATCCGCAGCGTGCCCGTGTCGTCCTTCACGCTGCCCACCACCAGGTCGTACGTGCGGGTGAGGTTGGCGCTCTGCCGGTAGATATTGAATTTCAGGCAGGTGACGGTCTCCCCCGACGAGCGTGAACTGCGTCGTCGCCGTCAGGGGCTTTTCCGAGAGATCCACGCGGTAAACCGTCCCGCCCACGGCATAATACATGTAGTTTTTCAACGAGCTGAATGCGAAATGCTCCGCCCGCGCGATGTTCGTACACCCCGAGAGGTCGCCGTAATAGGCCCTGCTCAAGGCCTGCGTGCAATCGCCGACGGTGACGACGCTCCATAATTCGCCCAGCTGCGTCCCGTAGAGGCAATACCGGTCCCCGTCCTTCAATACGGTGTAGACGACACCCATATTCGTGCTGTTCGGGTCGTATTTCGTATTCTCCATCCAGACGAAATCCAGCCCTTGGGGGAATTCGGCGAAGGCGTCTCCGGTGACCCTTCCGCCGTTGTCCATCTCTCCGAGCAGTTTCACCAGGTCGTTCATCTCCTGCAAAGGGGCGTATCCGCCCACGTCGGGAGACCGCAGGTTGGGCGCATAACCGACGAACCGCTTCGCGTCGAGGTCGTACATCATCACGACGGGAACCACAATGTTCTGCGTCACGATGTTGGACCCGATCACCGGCGCTGCGTTCAGCGGCGTGTCGCCGATCGGCCCGAACAGACCGACCGACACCAGACATTCGGCATAATAGGTTTTCGAATCGCTCACCATCATCTTGGACCCCGAGGCGTCGTTGATCACCCACGGGCGCGGATCGTCCGAATTGCCCATCTCGTAGATCAGCCGGTACTCTTCCTTCCACTCGAAGCCGTTGCGGCCCAGACGCGTGGCGCCGTCGTCGGTCAGCAGGTAGTAGGGCGAATCGGCGTCGGCGAACCGCGACCACTGGATGCGCCGCGGCCCCTTCATTTCGGGCATGCCGTTATCCTTGAGCAGGTCGGTGTAGGTCTCGCCCGTCACCGCGGAGACCATATCGAGGCGCGCCCGGTCGTCGTCGCCGTCGGCGCACAACACCATCCACCCCTCGGAGGTGGCCTCGCTCACCTGCAATTCGCTGCTCGTCTGCCAGTAGACGCCGCTGGCATCCTCCGTCACCTTGAAGAAGAGCGTATAGGCGCCCGCCGGAAGCGCCACCTCGTAATCCAGATTGCGCGACGTGCCGATCACCGTCACCGTCTCATCGGCGCTCCGGGCGAGCGTCCGCCACTCGAACGAATAGCGGTCGTCCGGGAAATCGTTGCCGCCCAGGTCGGGCGTCAGTTGCAGCCGGGCATGGGTCAGTACCGAGATATTCGCCTCGATGCCCGTGATGTCGGGTTCCGTGAGGTCGCGGTAGTCGTAGTTGCCCAGATCGTTGGCGCACGCCGCGCACAGAAACAGGGCCGATATGCAGAAAAATCGTTTCATCGTCATACTCCTTCCATATTAGAATTGCAGGGGGTTGCCGTTCTCGTCGAAAGCCCGTTCGTCATAAGGCTCTCCCCCGGCTTTCAACTTCTCCTGATCCCTGACATAATTGATCATCCGGCTCTCGATGTAGAGCCATTTGGCATTGGTGATCTTCCCGACCTCGTTGAAATCGGCCCTCGGAATCTCCATCACGTCGCAGATAAGTTCGAATTTCTGCTGCGAGAAAGGCCCCACAAACAGACTGCGCCAACCTGCGGGCGGCGCCGTGAACTGGTCCGAGAAGTTGATTTTGAAGGTCACCGCCGACACCGTGTCGCCGCCCGACTGAACCTGGCTGGTGAACGGAATGATGAAGTTCTCGTTCGCCCGCAGTTCGAGCAGCAGGTTTTTGGTCTTCTCCTTCAGAATGTCGGTGCGTTTGAGGGTGACCACGTAGTCGAACGAGACGCTGCCTGCTGGAAGCACGGCTTCGCCGCCGAGCGTGTAGTCCGTTCCCTCCTCGGCGTCCTGCGAAGTGACCCGGACATCGACCGCCCGGGGCTGCGCCGCGGCGCGTCCCACCAGTTGCAGCCGGACGGGCACTTCCAGCACGTCGGCGTCCTCGTAGATGAACGTGTATGCAGCGCTGTCGACGACGGTCCTGTCCGTCAGCTGGTTGTAGAAGTAAATGCCTTCGATCGCGCCGAAATTATCCGGCAGGCTCTCTTTGCAGCCCGCCAGGCAAAGCCCCAGCAAGAGGGCTGCCGAATGGATGATATGCTTTTTTCATGTCGTCAGGGGGTTATTCGCGGTTTTCGGTCTCCGAATCGGGCAGCGGCACGACGAAAAAGGTTCGTGCTCGGTTCGGGGTTCCGGGAGTCGGTATAGGACCAGATCACCTTCGAGAAGAGGCGTTTGTAGAGGTAGAACAGCTGACCTTCGCCGTACAGTTCGCGGATGTACTCGTACTTGAGCAGTTCGGGCGTCAGGGCCTCGAGCGAGGTGCTGATGCCGCGGTTGCGGCGCAGGGTGTTCACATAGGAGGTTCCGTTGGCCAGCACGTCCGACTGGCTCTCGGCGGCGATCAGGTACATTTCGCCCAGCCGCAGCATCGGGATCATCGTGTTCTGAATCTTTCCGGTCTGCGCCATGTCGGTATATTTGTAGAAATAGCGGTTCTCGCCGGACGTGCTCCAGTTCACGCGGTTGCGGTAGTCGTCCTGATAACCGCCCGTCTCGGCCCCTCCTCCGAAAATCGCCTTCGAGATCAGGTCGCTCTCCATCCTGAAGGTGAAAGTCGTCCGCGCAGGGTTGAAATAATTCAGAAACAGCTGGCTGCGCTTGGCGTGCGACAGCGCGAAGACCACCTCCGACGAGAAAATCCGGTCGGGGTCCTCGGGATTGCCCACCACGAGGCTGCGGTCCACGAACGGGAAGATTCCGTTGTTCGAGGCGCGGATCACCTCCACGGCATACGTCAGGGCGTCCTGTTTCTGCCCGGCATAGAGGTTCACCCGCGCCAGCAGGGCCGAAACGGCGTAATAGTTGAGCCGCAGGGCGCGGTAACGCAGGAAATTGGAACCGTTGCCCGCGCTGCTCATCAGCGTCCCTTCGGTGATCACGGGATCGTTGAGCAGGGCCGAGCGCGCCGCCATGAGGTCCTGGAGAACCTTGTAGACGACCTGGCTGGCCGGCAGCAGGGCTTCGGGCGTCAGCGTCTCGTCCGCGTAATAGGGAATGGACGTCCCGTCGGGATTGAGCGAATAGACCGGTCCGAAAAGCCGCAACATGTCGAAATGCAGCATCGCGCGCAAGGCCAGCGCCTCGCCCCGGATGATGTCGTAATTGTGTCCCGTGAAGAGCGCCTGCCTGCCCTGGATGTTTTTCAGCAGTTTGTTGCAGTTCAGAATCAGTGCGTACGCCTTGTTCCAGGTCCCGTTCAGGCGGCCGCGCCAGTAATCGGTGTTGTAGTCGTAGTCCTTGAGGTCCAGATAGTCGCCCCACACCGAGGAGTTGTCGCCGATCTCGTAGGCGCCGCCGAGAATCTCGATCATCTCGACGGAGAGCGTGCTGCCGTACAGTTCGTCGCTGTTGAGTTCGATATAGATGCCGTTCAGCAGTTTCTGGAAACCCTCTTCCGATTCGAGCAGCTCTTCTTCCGAGATCTGGTCGTAGGGCTTCACGTCCAACCAGCCGCTGCACCCCGGGCACAACGCCGAGGCGAGCAGGATCAATGTAAGTATTTTGTTTTTCATAATGCGCTTTGTATTGAGATTGTCACGATCAGAAGGTCGCCGCCACGGAGAACGAGATCGTCCGTGCGAACGGGTAGTCGATGCCGCGCTCGTTCTTGACCGAGGAGATGCGGAACGCATCGTTCATGTTGGCCTGCACGCTCAGGGCCGAAAGTCCCAGCTTGCGGACGAACGACTGCGTGAATTCATACCCGATGCTGAACGATTCGCCCGAGATGTAGTTCTCGTCCATCACGAAACGCGAGGACTTGTCGGTTTTCTGCGTCAGCGAGATGCCTTTGAAATAGGCCTCGGTGTTGTTCGGCGACCAGCGGTCGTAGAGCGCCCGCTTGTCCTGGTTGTTGAACACGTCGGCCGTGCCGATGTTCTCGACCTTCTGGAACAGCGCGGAGTTGAAAATCTGCGCGCCCAGCGAATAGCGGAAATAACACCCCACCGACAGGCCCTTGTAGTAGAACGTCGTGCCGATCACGCCTTCCAGCTTGGGTTCCGTGTCGCCCAGCACCACTTCGTCGTTCACGTCGTAGCTGAACGAGTACGTGCCGTCTTTCTTGATGAACAGCTCCTTGCCCGTCGCGGGGTCGATTCCCGCCGAGCGCACGCCCCAGATCGCCGTGGGACTGCCGCCGTCGTAGTAGCGGGTCATCCCCGAGAGCGAGGCCCGGCCCTCGTTGTTGAGCGAACTGAACGCATTGCCGATCTTGGCGTACTTCGCCTTGGCGTGCGTGCCGTTCAGGCTGATGTTCCAGTTGATGCGGTCGTGCGGCCGGTAGACCGGCGACACCTTGAGCGTCAGTTCGACACCGTTGGTCTTCTGCTGCCCGGCGTTCATCGTCACCGACGTGATGCCCATCGAACCGGGCGTGGTGATGATCGCCAGCAGGGGATCGGTGATCTTGACGTAGTAGTCGAACGTGACGTTGACCCGGTTGCCCCACACGGTCACGTCGGTTCCCACGTTGTAGTTGACCGTCTCCTGCCAGGCGAGGTCGGGATTTCCCAGCTGGTTCAGGATCACGCCCGTGCCGAAGATGTTGGTCATCCAGCCGTTGAAGGCGTAGGTCGAGAAGGCCTGGTAGGCGGCGAAATTCTGGTTGCCGGGATTACCCACCGAGGCGCGCAGCTTGAGCAGCTGGAAAAACTTGCTGTCGCGAAGGAACCGCTCGTTCTGAATGTTCCAGCCCACGCCCACCGACCACGTGTTGCGGAAACGGTTGTTCGTGCCGAACATCGACGCGCCGTCGCTGCGGTAGTTGAAGTCCAGCAGGTAGCGGTTGTCGTAGGAGTAGCCACCGTTCAGGTAGAAGCTCGCGGCACGCGTCTGACTCTCGGAGTAGGTCGACTTGCCGCCCTCGGGATAGCCGTTCGCGAACGACGGAGCGCCGAACTGGTCGTCGGTGAAGCCGTTGGCCTTGTATCCGTTGGCCGTCCTTTTCGTGGCGTTGAAGTTGAATCCCGCCACGGCGTTGAGCATGTGCTTCTCGGCCAGCACGCGGCCGTAGGTCGCCGTAAGGTCGCCCTCGTAGTTGGTGCGCTTGGTCGTCGAGTGGGTGTAAAGGCCCTTTTCGGTCTCCTCCAGATCGTCGAAATCCGTATGCAGGGGCGACAGGCGCGTGTCGGTCGTTCCCGTGGCGTGCGTGATTCCGAACTTGCCGCGCACCCGCAGGTCCTTCGCCACGAACCACTCGATGATGAAGTTGTTCGTAAATCCGAACTGGTCGCCCTTGTCGTAGTTGTTCAGGTGGGCGTTCCACAGCGGGTTGCTGATGGCCTCGGTTTCGAGCAGCTCGGGGTCCTGGTAATAATAGAGGTAGCGGTCGATCCGCCCCTCGTCGTTGTACTTCTTGAAATAGGGGTTGGCCTGCGCATACTCCGAGAAGGGGACCGCGGGATCGTTGGTTTTCTGATAATCGAGCGTGAGTTTGTTGCTGAACTGGAATTTCCCGGTCCGGTAGATCAGGTCGATGTTGCCGCCGATGGTCTGACGGTCGGAACCCTTCATCACGCCCTGCACCTCGCCGTAGCTCAGGCCGATGCCGTAGCGGATCTTCTCCTCGCCGCCCTCGGCGTAGATGTTGTGCCTGTGGGTGAATCCCGTGCGCAGCGGTTCGTTCAGCCAGTAGGTGTCGATGCCCCGGGCGATGCCTTTCAGCCGCTCGTTGCGCAGGTCGTCCAGCCGCAGCTGGTTGGCCATGCTCTGATTGGTGTCCTGATACACTCCGGCGAGGGTCTCGAACTGGAGTTTCTCGCTCGAATTCATCAGATTATAGTCTGTCAGGTCGGCCATCGTGACGCTGAAATCGCCCTTGTAGGAGAGTTGCAGACGGCCCTGCTCGGGCGCCTTGGTCTCGATCACGACCACGCCGTTCGAGGCCTTCGCGCCGTAGATGGCCGTCGAAGCCGCATCCTTGAGCAGGGTCACCGACGCCACGCGGTTCATATTCAGGTTCATCACCGTCTCCAGCGTCGTTTCGAATCCGTCGAGGATGAACAGCGGCTGGTTGGGATCGGTGCCGTACTCCTCCTTCAGGCCGATCACGCTGCTCTTGCCGCGGATTTCGAAATCGGGCATGCGGTTGGGGTCGGAACCGAACTGGACGCTCTCGGAGATCTTGAACGAGGGGTCCAGCGTGCGGAGGCTCTGCAAGACGCTCTGCGTACCCACAGCCTTGAGTTCCTTGGACTTGAACGTGGTCGCCGAGCCCGTGAAACTCTCCTTCTTGCGCTGGTAGACGCCCGTCACCACCACGTCGGCCACTTCCACGGAGGTCGGCGTCAGCGAAATTTTCCGAAAATCCGCGAGGTTCTGCCCGTTGTAACGCTTCACATGGATTTCATAGCCGATGAACGAGAACATGATGTTGTAAATGCCGGCGGGAATTTTCAGCACGTAGCGTCCGTCGGCGTCCGAGGAAGTTCCGATGGTCGATCCCTCGACGACGACCGTCACGCCCGCCATCGGGGCCTTGTTCGACCCGTCGGTGATCCGTCCTGCGATCTCCACGAACGCCGGCTCCTCGGGAGCCGGCTGCGCGGGGCGCGGCACGACCACGATCGTGCGGTCCTTGATCCGGTAGGAGAACTCCGTTCCCGAAAAGACGTGATCCAGCACGGTTTTCAGCTCCGTACCGTCGAACGAGGCCGTGATCCGCTTGTCGCTTTTCAGCACCACGTTGGAGTTATAGAAGAATTCGTACCCGGAGGCCGCGCTCACCTTCTTCAGCGCCTCGGCCAGCGACACGTTTTCCAGCACGACCGACACCCGCTGGGCCGACGAAGTTTTCGGCAGCGCGATGCACAGCAGCAGCGCCAGCAGCATCAGGGTTCTCCCCCGCCACCGGCTCTGCGGAATTGATTGGCAAAATTTCATAGACAACGATTCTTTCATTATTTAAGTTTCCGTTAAGCGAAGCGGCCCCGTCAGCTGAGCCGCATCACGCCGTTCTCCACCTTACAGATTACGTCCGACGTTTCCGACAGCAGGTTGAGGATGTACTCGACGCCCCTGTCCTGGCGGATTTTCCCGGAGAAGGTATACTCCCCGAGCCGGGCGGCCACCTCCACCCGGATGCCGTATATGCGCCCCAGACGCTCGGCCAGGGCGGGCAGGCTTTCGTTCTCGAACCACAGCCAGCCCTCTTTCCACGCGCCGTACACCGACGCGTCCACGGCGCTGACCGCGACGGTCCCTGCCGCCAGGTCGCGGCTCACCTGCTGGTTAGGCTCCAGCACCACCTCTTCCGCACCGGCCGACGCGGCGTAACCGATCCTGCCCGTTACGAGCGTCGTCACGTGCCGGCCGTTCCCGGCATAGGCGTTGACATTGAAACTCGTCCCCAGCACGCGGATGCACTCGCCGTCGCCCAGCTCCACGCAGAACGGCCGGCACGTGTCCCGCTTGATCTCGAAAAAGGCTTCGCCCTCGATCCGCACGCAGCGTTCGGAGGCATTTTCGAAGGTCGCCGGATATTCGAGCTTCGATCCGGCGTTGAGCCACACCTCCGAGCCGTCGTCCAGCACCAGGCGGAACTGACGTCCGTTGGGCACTTCGACTTTCAGTTTGCGCTCGGTGGCCAGGGGACGCTGCTCTCCGGTCTCGGTGCGCAGAGCCACTTCACCCTCGGAACGCCGTTCGAGACGGGCCGCATTCTCCAGCACCAGCCGCATTCCGTCGTCGGCCGTCATCACCACCTGGGGCCGCTCCACCGTCACACCCATCTGCTGCAACTGCGCGAAGGCGTCCGGCTCGGGCAGCACCCCGGGCTGACGAACCACCAGAACCACGGCGGCAACGATCGCAGCCGCACTTCCGGCCAGGGTCGCGCGCGACATCCAGCGTCGCCGCACACGGCGGCGAATGCGTCTTTTCACGTCGTCGAAGTCCCTGCTGTCCGCACCGGGACGATCGTCCGGCGTCTCCAGCCCGGCCCAGATGCCGTTCAGCAACTCTTCATCGTCCTCATCGAGATTCCGATGCGGAAAATTGGATCTTTCCATAATACAGGATAACTATTCTTTACCCCATAAATACGGTGAACCCGAAAACTACGTACTGTTTTTTTACTTTTTTTTGATTTCTCCGCGCAATTTCTTCACTACTTTGTACAAAATAGTCTCCACCGTTCGCACGGAGATGGAGAGTTCGGTGGCTATCGCTGCGTTCTTCTTGTTTTCCCAATAGCTCATCAGCAGCACTTTGCGGCTCTGTTCAGGAAGCCGTGAAATAGCAGGGGCCAATTCGGGGGGAACCTCTTTCTCCTGGTCCCATCCGCCGTGCAGTTCGGCGGCGGCGCTGATTTCGCGGCGGCGGCGGGCCTCGTCGTACTTGAGCAGGCGCAGGGAGTTGTTGTGCACGGCGCGCAGCAGGTAGTTGCGCAGCGGTTTTGCGGCGTCGAGCCGCTTCCGGTTGAGCCACACGGCGGTAAAAACGTCCTGCACGACCTCGTAAGCGGCCTGCTCGTTCTGGAGAATGGTCGTGGCATAGTGTCGCAAAGGCGCGCAGAAAGCCGTATAGACCTCCTTGAAGGTCTCCTCGTCACCGGTTTTCAATGCCTCTACGATCCGACGGTTATCGGATATGTCGAAAGTGTATGCCATGTAATTAACCTAACCCTATTTTGCAAAAATAGTCATTCCGGCCAAATAGACAATAGAAAAGCGCCATTTTTCTCATTTCGCGCCCATTTTCCACCGGGGAGAAGAAGGCTCCGGCGGAAAATTCCGTGCCGTCCCTTCCTCCGGCCGCGCCCGGATTGCGCCCGCTCCGCCGCCGATCCACCGCCGGAGCGCAGCCGCGACGGTCGCGTATCGCAAACGGCGGTCCGCCGCGACGCATTGTTTGCATTTTCGGGCTAATTTTCCTATATTTGTCTACCTGTTATATGCCGCGTTCCGACGGAACGGTCATTCCCGGTTCACCGGATGTCCGGAAAGTCGGCGTGCGGCCGTAAATGTCATTCACAGCCCGTGTCCACATTCAGCAGCGACCGCATCGCCAATATTATTGTTCCGGATTTGCAAAAACGGTTCCGACGCGGTTATATCGACTATTTCAACCGGAAAGACAAAACCTACCGGCCGGTGGAGGAGGTCCAGATCCGGTCAATCGTCCCCCTGGAGCAATTCGAGGAGCTGATGAAGCTGCTCGACGACATCGTGCTGTTCAGCGCGGCGACGCCGGAGCTGGCGACCAAATTCCAGGGGCTGTGGAACCGGCTCGATCTCCCGGACAAGGACGACAAGGACCGGATCGAGTGTACGCGCATGGGGCTTATCTCGCTCGAATCCTACATCAAAGTCTTCATCTACCTGCTGTGCGGCAACGGCGACCTGCTGCGGCAGATCGAAGCCGAAAAACACGGCCTCGGATACATCCTCAACGAACTCGGCGTCCCGTCTCCCGACGGGAAACGCGGTCTGTTCGACAGTCGGTATAAAGGTCTTTTCGACACGCTGCGCCGCTACCGGAACGGAATCACGCACTCCCCGAGCGACACCGACACGGAAGAAAGCGACATCCTGATGCCCCGGGGCAATCTGAACGATGCTTATGACGGGTTGTTCCTGCTGACGCTGACCGGACTGCTGCTGCTGCTCCACCACCATGCCGGCTATTACAGGCGGTATCTCGACGAACACCGGCCCGAGCTTCCCCGGAGAAAGCCGCAGCGGCATCTCCGGCCGACGACTTCGACCTCGAACGGTTCAAGGACCGTTACCTCGAGGAGCTGCTCGGCGAACAGAACCGCGAACTGAAACAGAAGGTGGGCTTCATCGGCCGGATCGACAACCAGCAGACGCTGAATCTGCTGCCTCTGAAACTCCAGCGCCGGCAGGATGCCGGGGAGGGCTGTCCGACCCGGACTACGGCGGCCGTCCGCACGAAAGCGGCGACTTTACGGACGGCGAACAGGGCGGCATGGCGATGGACGACCTGATAGACGCCGGAGACCGCATCAGCCTGATTCTGGGCAACCCGGGCGCAGGCAAGACCACGGTGTTGATCCGCCTGATCCGCCAGTATGCGGACCTGTGGCACAACGGCGACCGTTCGATCCTGCCCCTGCGTATCAATCTCAACGCGGTCACCGAAGGCCAAACGATGGACGACGCCCTGCGGACGGCCTTCAACGCGGGTTTCGGAATCACGACGACCGAGGACCGGAAGCGCATGGTGTTCGCCCATGCCGAGCAGCTGCTCGCAGAGGGCCGCATCGCGCTCTTCATCGACGGGCTGAACGAACTGAAGGTCTCCCGCCCCGAACTCTTCATCGCCTCGCTCGGATCGTTCATCGCCAAATACGACAAGTGCCGCTTCCACATCACGGGACGCATTCACGAATTTGCAGCCTGCCGCGAGGCTTTCCGGCGGATCGAGGGGTGCGGGGTTTACCACCTCTGCGAGATTTCGCTCGACCAGATTCTGCTCTACCTCCGCCAGCTGGGACTCCCGGAGGAGCGGATCGACGAATTCCGGCTGCAAATAATCCGGGCCGGAATCGAGGAGCTGCTGGGCACGCCGCTCAACTTTATGATGATCGCCGCCCTGTTGCTCGGCAGCACGGAATACAAGATTCCAGCGGTCGGCAACCGGGGCGAATTGCTGGAGATGTTCATGCGGTCGTCGCTGAGCGTCCGGAGCCGGGAGAAGCTGGTGGACGAAGCGGTCAATTTCAACGCCTTCGACCTGCTGCAACAGATGGCCTGGCGGATCGCGGCCGAAGGGCAACGGGTCCTGCGCGAGGATTTCGTCATCGAGATCGCCCGCGACCCGCGCTACAAGGGGGCCGACCGGGTGGAGAAGCTCGTCGACAGCCTGATCGGACTGCACATCGTCGAACAAAGCGTCGACCACAAAGGGAGCTGGCTCACGTTTTTCGTAGACACCTACCTCGAATATTTCTTCGCCCGGCGTCTGGCGCTCGACTTCTGCGAACGGCACGCGCCGCTGCCCGGGCAGCTGGATGTAACCAACGAGCGCAATTTCGAAATCCTGAAACTCACGCTGGAGCTGATTTGCAGCGGATGGGTCCGCAAGGAGGGGTGCATCGCCGACGGCCGCGATTTCGTCAAGGCCCTCTACGACCTGGGGCGCAATCCCGCACAGCCGGCCGCGACAACCACCGCCGACGGCGTGCTGCAAACCGAAGGCCTGCCCTCAAAACCGGCCGTCAACGGAAACCTGGTCCTCGTGGCGCGCATGGCTTCCGGCCTGAAACCCTATACCGACAAAACGAATCCCAACGCGCGGCTGCTGATCGAATCGTGGCTGCTCAATACGATGGTCGTCTACCGGATCGGCCATCCGGTTCCCGACACGGAAGGGGATTACGACTATATCCGGCAGCTGGCCGAATGCGCCGTCGTCCTGTCGAGCGAACGGATTTTCAGGGAGCTTTTCTCGGACTACTGGCTGACGACCCTGCTGCTGACCGTCGCCGACGATTTCGGCATGCAGCTGCCCGAGAATTCCGTAAAGGCGTCGGCGCTCCACCGGGCGCTGATCGACAACTGCACCGACGTCAGGCTGTTCTACCGTTTCCTGCACTCGCGCTACCTCGACCTGGTGCTGTTCCGCCCCCGCTCGGCGCTGCGGATTCGGAAGTTCCTTTCGCTGCTTTTCGGGAACCTGAAAAAATACACCCAGAAACTGCTTTACGGCTATATCGCGGAGTGGCGGGAAGCCGACGCGCAGCGGCAGGGCGGCGACCACTATCTGGCGCAGGACGCCAACACCCTGCTGCTCTGTATCGACGATGTCGACTACCTGATTTCGAGATACGATCTCCCCGCGGCGGAACGCTCCCGGACGAAGATCGGATGGTCGCAGCTGCGCAAACTGGTGCGCAACTACGACGACGAAAGGCTGGCCGCGTTCATTTTCACCGAGCGTTTCTTCGCACTGTTGCAGAACCGGGAACAGATGGCGCTTTACCTCTTCCGCTACTACATCTTCCGCAACCACTTCCCGCGCTGCCTGATGCAGTTCCTTTTCGAAGGTACGGGCCGCAAGGGAATCTCCCCCGGCAACCTCTCGGAACTGCTGGACGCTTTCCCGCTGGAAAAGATTCCGGTCGGCGAGGCCCGCAAGCGCTACGACAACGAAATCTACGACTACCTGACCCAGGAGACGCACAGCGAAGAGTCGGACGACGGGCTGATCTACCGCATTTTCGATGTGAACGCGGAACGGATACGGCTCGCGATCAAGGATGCGAACACCCCGTTCGAAGGGCTGACGGCATGTATCCGGACCGACGACACGCGCATGTTCTGCCGCGTGGAAGCCGACGGATACGTCGACGCCCGGGGCGAGACCTTCAGTTTGAGCAGCCGCGACGGCTCGCTGCTGCCCGTCTCGGGGAAGATCGTCGCACCGGACGGGACGGAACTCGCCTATGCGGCCTCGGCCAGCAACAAGGAGATTTCGGTGACCTGCTACGACAAGGCGGAGATCGCCTGGCTGCACGCATTGGCCGAAGCCGGAACCGGCGTGCGGATCGGATCGGCCGAGTGCAGCCTGCGTTTCGCCGTGAGCGCCCCGCTGATCTGCCACCGCGTCCTTACGCTCCGGCGCGATGCAGCCTGCGGCCTTCCCCGCTTCACGGGCGAAATCACCTTCTTCCGCGGCGACGACCGGTCCGCACCGGTCGTCATCGACCGACGTACGCGCCCGGAGAACCGTTACCGCAGCCACCGGCTGTTCCAGCCGATCACCCAGGCTCCGCTCAAAGCCCCGGAGACCCCCTACATCCTCTTCGGGTACGCCGGCCGCAAGGCCTTGGTGATCACCGACAAGCTGATGAACGCCGACCGCTACCCCGGCGCATCCGTCCGCCTGTGGACCAGAAACCAGTCGGCCACCTGCCGGTTCGTCGCGGATGCAAGATGCAGCAGGGCTTCGCGGAACTCACCCTGCGCTCGTCCGTCAAATGGGACCTGAAACCGTCGGGAACGCTCCGCCATACGCTCCCCCGACGGTTCGACCGAGCATATCCCCTATATCTTCTGCCTCTCGAACCGCACCACGTTCGTCCTGCGCATATTCCACGAGGATTTCGTGGCCCGGATTCGCGACCGGTCGGTCTGCGACCGCTACATCGCCGGGAAGGACGATTTCCGGGTCGGGAAACTCAGCCTGCGCCTCGAATCGGCGGAGTATTACGAGCCGAATTCCAAACTGTCGCTTCTGGAGCTGGAGCTTGCCGACGGGCAGTCCGCCGTTCCGGCCAAAGGTTCGCTCGCCATCACGCTGAAGCACGAAATGCAGCCCGCGCAGCTCTCGTTCACCGGCGAATCGCGCGGCCCTTCCACCATGCTGGTCAACGTCTGCTGTGCGGGAATCGACTTGCAGGGCCGCGAAGCCCGCTTTCTCGTGCCCGACTCGGGCATGCCGCTCGCCAAAGGGCTTTACCTGCGCGCCCCCGGCTCGACGGCGCACCTGTGCATCCGGCAGACGCCGCAGCCGGTGCAGTGGTGCGTCGAACTTGAACTGCGCGCCGAACTGCGCTTTCCGGAATCGGGCGAAATCGGCTTCGAAGAGTTCCCCGGCGTCATGTTCGGCTTCCGGAACCTCACCGTCGGGGAACGGACGGGCACGCTCCTCGTGTGGTGCGCCGGAGAAGCGGCCATCGACTGCGACAGCTTCATCCGGACGGTGTCGCAGGCGACCCGGATCACCCTGTCGTCCGGCGGACGCCAGACGCAGATGGAGCTTTACCAGGCGGGCGACGCGGTTCGGCGGACGGGTTACGGGCGGCTGGCGGTCGTCGATTTCCCGGGCGGCGCGGAGGCGGACGCCGCGGCATACTACGCCGCAAACCGGCTCCTGGTGGAGATCCTGATGCCGGTCGTCAACACGATCGACATTCCCAAGGTCGACAAGGCGCTGTACAAAATCCACTCGCTGGGCTACAACAAGGCGGGCAGCAACCGAATCCGGATCGTCAGGCCGCTGACCGGAATCGACAAACTGTGGCTTTCGCTCGACGACACCAAGATCATGTGCCGCCCCCGCAACCCGGTCACCGAAATACTGGACGGCGTGGAGTACCTGTGTCTGGGCGTGGAGACCGAAACGGGCGTGGTTCCGCGCATCCTCAACACGGGAAGCGTCCATTTCTTCCGCCGCGGGGAGTCCGGCACGGAACCCGAGCAGGTGGGATTCGGGGTGATCTTCCCGCTGATCGCATACGGCCGTCCCGAACGCTACCACGCGGACATCTGCGACGTCGTCAGCAGCGAAATGGCCCATACGGTCACGATCATAAACGAACAGATCATCGAATTTTTCGTGGCCAAGAGCCGTTCCTACCTGTTGCTCGACAATGAAAAGTTCTTCGAACAAATCTGCCGGATGAAAACCTGCGGTCAGGTTTTCGACGTCTGCCGCATCGTCTCCCAGGACAACGCCCAGGGGCTGACCGTCTATTCGCCCCTGCACAAGACCACGGCCTGCACCTGCGACACGGAGGCAGGTTTTCGGCTCCCGGCTACGAGGCCGACAGCCATGTCCTCTTCGAGAAGAACCACCGCATCCGCCTGCTGCGCGACATTCCGCGGCAGCCCTGCATGGGGTGCAAGACGGGCGTGGTGGTCTATTACAACGAACGCCGCGACGCCTTTATCTCCGTGGAGAACGAGACGGAGGACTACTACTACCCGATGCGGGACGACGAGACGCTCCAGCCCGGCGACCGGGTTACCTTCTTCGCCACGGAGAACCTGCTCTACAAGCGGCGGCGCAACGCCGGCAAAACGATGATGGCCGACAACGTGCAGTATGCGGGCGCAGCGCCCTCTTACCGGGGCCGCGTCGTGGACAAAGTCACCCGGCAGGACGCCGCGAGCGGCACGACGCTGTTCGAACTCACCGTGGCGGCCGACGACAAGCGCCTTCCCCGGTCGCAGGTGACCATCACGCTCTACGACACGTCGAACCAGCGGTGGTCGGTCATTTCCGCCTGGGAAAAGGGAACCCCGTGTTCCTTCTTCATCGCCAAGGGCAAATGGTATCTCCACCTGCCCCCGACCCGGCACAAACCCCTTCAACCGAAAACGCACATGGAGAATAGGAATTCCCTGCAACCCATCCGCACCGCCGCCCCTGCCGACCGATTGCTGGGGCGCGTGTGCAGCGTCGGCGGCCGCCGCTACCTCGACTGCGGATTCGACCAGCTGATCGCCGTCTCCGACGCGGACGCGGCGCGCTACGCCGACGGAGCCTTCGTCGAGGTGGAGATCGCCGCCGGGGCAACCCCTGGCGCGACGCGGTCTCGCAGCAGCAGGCCGTGCAGCAATCGTTCGACCAGCTCATCGCCTCGATCCGCGAACATACGACACTCGAAGTCGGACTGGCCGCGGCGGACGTGGAGCGGCTGCAAAGCGAACTGACCGCCCACGCCCTTTCGGGCCGACGCTTCCGGGTTTACGCCCCGGGCAACAGCTGCCATTTCACGCTCAACCCGAAGAACTGCACGGGCGAGCACCTCTTCCGGCTGCTGGCGGGCGAGCGGATCGAAGCGCAATGCTGGGACTATACGGATTTCAACCGACTGAAAACCAATGTCGACGAACCGGTCTGCCTGAATCCGGTGCGTCCCGCTCCCGTCGAGGCCGCGGAAGGCGAATGTTTCGATGTCTATGTCAACCGGGCGGTCGATTTCGGCCTGTTCGTCTCCTTCGGCGGAAACGACGGACTGATCCACAAAAAGTCGCTTCCTAACTACGACGAGCGTTTCCGCAGCGGCGAGATCGCCGCCGCCTACCGCCGCGGCATGAAAATCCGGGCGAAGCTCCTTTCGAAAACCCGCGACGAGCAGTCGGGCCGGCTCCGGTACACGTTCGACCCCGTAACGGACGACGCCCCGGTCGCCTTCGACTCGCTGACGCTCGATGTCGGGGACACGGTCACGGTCCATGTCAACAACGTCACCCGCAACGGACTCTCCGTACGCTATCGCGGCGAGGTCCACACCGTCGACAGGAACTCGATCCCCAACTGCGTGGAACGCTTCCGCAACGGGATCTACCTCCCGAACCAGCCGTTGCGGGTGAAGATGATCAGACGCAACGACAAGCAGCGCCATTTCCTGTTCGAGCTGCTCGACAAAACGGTCGATTACGGGCTGGCGGAAGGCGACATCCTCCGCTGCGAAATCACCCCGACGGAAATCCCGGCCACGACCGAGATCCGAACCACGATCGACCAACGCTCCTGCTCGTTCCACCTCCACCCGCAGGAGCTGCCCTACTCGCTGAACAACTACCTCCGGGAACACTCGCTCGAGACCGAGGTGCGCGTCTGCGGCTTTTTCGAGCACGGCGATCCGAAATTCCAGTTCAAAAGTCTGATCGCCGACCGTATCCAGGCTCTCGACGAGGGTCTGACGCTCGACGCCGAGGTGCTCTTCGAGGACGGGCAGGCCGGGATCATACTCTGGCGGGCCGGCGAGGTGTTCGGGTTCCTTCCCGTCGGCAGTTACTCCTTCCCGATGGCCCGCAACATCGCCTTCTCGCCCGGCGAGCGGATCGCCGTACGGGTCGGACGGTCGGACGGAAAGACCTTTTTCCGGCTGGCGCAGCCGCCGGTCAACCCCTGGGACTCCCTCTCCGGCATTGCCGAAGGGAAGCGCATCCGGGTGCAGGTGTGCGACGTGCGGGAGGACGAAATCCGGATCGGCTACGACCGGGTTTTCGGCATTCTGAAACCCTACACCGCCCGCCGGCCCGAGGCGGGCGAAACGGTCGAGGCGTTCGTCTCGCGTTTCTCTCCGTCGGAGGCTGTGCTGGAGTGTTTCACCACGGACTGCGACACCGTTCCGGACAGTCTCGAACCGGGGACCGAATACGACCTTCAGGTGGTGGCCCACGCCGCCGGGGCGGGCAAACTGTGGGCCTTGCAGCAGGAACGGCTGATCGAAATCGAACTGGAGCGGCCCGAAATGCCCGATTACGTCACCGAGTGCCTGCTCCGCCACGGCAGCCGGGTCCGCGTACGCGCCGAAGAGCGTGACGGCGTCCGCCGGGTCCGCCTGCTCTACGACAGGGAGTCCCTCTGGGCGCAGGCCGGCCTGCGCGAAGGCGACCGCTGCTACCCGGTCATCGCGGAGATACGCCCCGACCGGATGATCGTGACGCACCGCGACGTGATCGGCTATATCCCGAACGACGAACTCGACTGGAATTCGTCCCGGATCGTCGACCGCTCGGCCTACCGCCCGGGCATGCAGGTCGAAGCGCTCGTCCTGCGGGCCGACGCGGCGAGCGGCGAGCTGGTCTTCAGCCGCAAGGAGCTGCTCGAAGACCCCTGGCCGGCCTACCCCCACCGGGAGGGCGACACGACGGAGGGGACCGTCGCGGCGGTGCTGCCGAACGGCAACCTGCTCGTAAATGCCGACGGCATCGTGGGCGAGGTGCTGAAATACAATGTCTCGTGGTTCAACTTCCAGAGCGGAATGAACCGTTACAGGACCGGCGACCGGCTCCGGGTCCTGCTCGTGAAGTTCGACCCCGAAGCCCGGGTTCTGTTCCTGAGCGGAACCGGCGGCGCCGAATCCCCGTGGAACGGGGTAAACTACCGAGTCGGCTCGAAGTATGAGGTAACGGTATTGCGGACCGACCGCATGGCCGTCATGGTCGCCCTGGACGGAATCATCGGCGAGATACCCCGCGAACGCATCGGGTGGATCACCCCGCCGAGCGCCGAAGGCGCATTCGCCGAAGGCGAGCGGATCGAGGCGCAGCTCATTTTCATCAACCGCACGAAGCGGGTGGCCCAGTTCAGCCGCAAGGCCGTGCTGCCCGATCCGTGGAGCGTTCCGATCGCCGAAGGCGACGTGGCGGAGGCGAAAGTCGTGGAAGCCACGGCGTCAGAGGTGCGTTTCGATGTCGGGGGCCGGCTGGGCGTCTGCTCCCGCGAAACGGCCCGCACGTTCGTCGCCGGAGCCTGCGGCGACGTGCAGCCCGACGCGCTCTTCCACCCGGGAGAGCTACGCCGCGTACGCATCGAGGGCATCGACCGCCGCAACCAGCGCCTCTACGTCGGTTCGCCCGACCGGGAGGACTGCCGCCGGATGGTCGGCCAACGATTCGACATCACCGTCCTCGGCCGGGAACGGGCCGGGTACCGGGTCGAAACCGCCGGCGGCATCCGCGGCATGCTCTCCTTCGAACGCGCCACATGGAGTGCGCCGGAAACCTCGCGCCTCGCACCCGGCGAGCGTCTGGAGGCGCAGGCCGCGGCCTACGATTTCAAACGCGGCTGCCTGCTGTTCGACCATCGCACCCTGATTCCCGATCCGTGGAAATCGCTCCGTATCGCCCCCGAATCCTTCATCGAAACGCAGCTCGTCGCCTTCGACGCAGGATCGGCCATCGTGCGTTACGAAGGAATCGACCTGTGGCTTTCGCCCCGCGACACGGCGATCCTCGCCGGAAAGCCGTGGCTGGAGTCCGTCGCAGCCGACGAGCTGCCGGCAGACGGCCGTTTCCGGCTTTATGTCGCCAGGTTCGACGCCGGAAAGCGCCGGCTGCTGACGGAGCCGCGCCCGCAGCTCTCCGACGCATTCCGCAACGGAGCCGGGGCCGAAGTGGAGGTGAAGCACTGCACCGAAGAGGGCATCCATGTCTTCTGTCCGGGCGAAGGGTGCTTCGGATTCATCCCCCGGGAGGAGATCATCTGGGGAATCGTCGACTCGGCCTGCTCGCTCTACGACGAAGGCGAGAGGCTGTGGGTCTGCCATCTGGATTACGACGCCGCCCGCGGCCTCTGCCGCTTCAGCCGGCGGCGACTGCTGGCCGGGGCCGCCGTTCCGTTCGTCGCGGGAGCGCGCCTCTCCGCCCGGATCACGCGCATCACCGAGAAACTCATGGTGGTGAAGTGCAACGACACGGAAGCTTCGGTGCTTCTCGGGGATACGACCTGGACCCCGCCCTTCCGGCTGGGCGAACGTTACCTGCCGACCCGCTACGCGGCGGGCGGAGAGATCGAGGCCGTGGTCGAACGACTGGAGAAGAGCGGAGTTCCGCGGCTCAGCATCCGCCGGCTGCAACCCAATCCGTGGCTTTACTGCCCGGTGTCGGACAACGATACGGTCGTCGCCGAAGTAGTCGGGCACTGCGGAGAGAAGGCGGCGGTCGAATACGCCGGCTATGCGGGCCTGATCGAAGGTCTCGCCCCGGGACTGGGTTCGACGCTCGTTCCGGGCGACCGGGTGGCCGTCTGTTGCAAAGCCATCGACCGGGAGCAGGGACGCCTTCGCTTCTCGCTCGTGAAAATCCTGCCCCGCCCGTGGGTGGAAGCCGGATTCCGGCAGTACGGCACGGTGGAATGCACGGTCGTTTCGGTCGGTGACGACCGGACGCTCACAGTCGACGCGGCCGGTTATGCCGGCGTCGTGCCGTGCGGGGAGCTGGCATGGGGCGAACCTTCCGCGACGTTCGTTCCGGGTCAGCGTCTTTCGGCGGTGATCCTGCAAATCGACTACGAAGACCTCTCCCTCGCGTTGAGCCTCCGCTATGCCGAGGGCATTCCTCCGGCGGACATGCCGCTGCGCATCGGCGAAGCGCACCGCGTCCGGATCACCGACGTGCGGACCGCGGCGCGGAAAATGCCCGAGCAGCTCACCGTCGAGAGCGTCGAAATGCCGGCGCTGCGCGGCGTGATCTTCGCCCGCGACCTGGCCTGGGAGCGGGCCGGACGTTCGGCGGCGGCCTACCGCCCGGGCGAAGAGATCGAAGCGGTTGTCACCGACCTGATGCCGCGCAAACTGACTTTCAAGGCGAGCCTGCGCGACATGGTCGACGACACGCGGTCGCTCGACGACATCCGCCCGGGCGAGAAACTCGACGTGACGCTGCGCAAATTCATCCCGCAGGAGTTCGCCGCCGAAGTGACCTATTACGATTATGCGGGGCGGCTCACGCTTGACGACGCCGTCTGGAGCGGCGTCGAGAATCTCGCCAACTTCTTCCGTCCCGGCCGCGAGATCGAAGCCGAGGTAACGGCGGTCGATCCCGACACGCGAAGCCTGGCGTTCCGACTGCCCGAAGACGAATATACGCCCGACTGGGAAGGCGTCCGGCTTACGGAGGGCGACACGCTCGAGGTGACGGCGGACTACGTGATGGATTCGGCCCTCTTCGTCAACTACCACGGAATCGTCGTGACCCTGCGCCGCGAGGAGTTGAGCTGGCTGCCGGTTTTCCGCATCGGGGAAAACTACCGTGACGGCGACACGCTCCGGGTGAAAGTCAAACGGTTCGACCGGGAGAGCCGCATTCTGAAATTCAGCGTCCGGGAGCTTCTGCCCAACCCGTTCCTGCAGGAGATGCCCTTTGCGGAGGGCGATCTGGTCCGGGGAGCGTCATGCAGGTAGTTCCGCAAGGCATCTACGTGGATTGCAGCGGGTATCCGTGCTACATCGCCAATACGGAGTTCGCAGGCGAAATCCGCCGCAACTACAAGGCGGGCGACGCGCTTCGCGCCCGGATTCTCTCCATCGACCCCGTGCAACGAAAAATCCGGCTCACCCGCCGCTGCGAAGAGCTGTCCGGCGAAGAGCTACGGTTCAGCCCCGGCGAATGGCTCTGGTTTACCGTGACGGAACGGACCGCCACAGGCCTGTGGGCCGAATACGAAGGCTATCGCGCCTTCCTGTCCGACACCGATGCCGGGTTCCGGGAGAACGAGAGCCCCAGTCAGCGTTACGGACCGGGCCAGCTGGTCCGGATGCGCGTGACGGGCATCGACGAAAAGGCCAATGCGCTCACCGTATCGGCCGAACTGGTCAGCGACTATTCGCAGTTCGACAGCTGTACCGTAGGCACGGTCGATGTCGCCGAGGTGATTCATGTGGCCGTCAAGGCGATCACGGTCTGCTTCCGGGGCATCTATTGCCGGGTTCCGCTCGAACGCGCCAGCCTCTTCCCGATCGCCAACGCCAAGATGCTCTACGCGGTGCGCGAACAGCTGACGATGGTCGTCGAAGCCGCCGACCCCGAGACGCGGACGCTGAAGCTCAGCGTGCAGCAGCGTTACAACGACTGGTCGGAGATCCCGGTGCGGCCGGGCGACCGGGTTTCGGGCGAAATCTGCTTCCGGTCGCCGCGCTTCGGACTGTTGCTGCGCGACGGCGATCTTTTCTACCGGGTGTGCGCCGAGAGCCGTTTCTGGCAGCCGGCGACCGAGCTTGCGCTCTACCCGATCGGCTCGCGCTGCGAGGAGGCCGTCGTGGAACGCATCGACCCCGATGCGCGGATGATCTACGTCTCGATCGGAACCCGCGCCGCGACCGACCCGTTCGAGCAGGCCCGGCTCCGCAACGGCGACATCGTGAAAGCCACGGTGGCCGGAGGCGACAAGACGGTCTGTGTGCTCCGCTGCGGGGAACTCTACCTCTCGATGCCCCGGGAGGAGGTTCTGCCGGGACATGCGCCCGAATGCGGCGACGAGGTCAAAGTCCGCATACTGTCGGTGGACAAGGTCAAACGCACCTTCTACGTTTCGCAGCGCGCCGTAACGCACGATCCGCTGCTCACGTTCAGCGTGGGTCAGAAGGCGGAGGGCACGGTGCAGAGCCTGTTCGGAACGATGTGCCTCGTCCGGGTCAACGGACTCGTCGGAACGCTTCCGGTCAGCGAAGCGCAGATCAAGGCCATGAACATCCGGAGCGATGCGAACATAACGGTTTACGTTTCCGCCATCCGTTTCACGAAGCGGCAGATCACATTCTCACTCACGCCCACGACCAACAACGACCTGGCCGTCGGCTCCCGCGTGCAGTGCACCGTAGTCAAGGCCACGGCGCATCATGTGTTCTGCACGTTCCCCAAACGGGGCAGGCTCTACGACGCGGCGATCCGGTCCTCGGAGTTCTACTGGAACCGCCCGACCGACGTGCCGTGCCAGCCGGGCGACCGGATCAACGCCGTCATCACAGGCGAAGAGATCATCGGCAAGACAAAGTACACGACGCTCAACGCCTGCGCGCTGACCCCCAACCCGCTGCTGACCTGCGAGACCGGCGACACGCTCCCCTGCACGGTGCTGGGGACGACCGCAGGCGGCTACCTGATGCGCTGCGGCGGAGCCGTCGGCTTCCTCCACTGCTCCGAGATCATGTGGCAGTACTGCGACCAGTGGCACGGCGTCTGGAAGCGCGGCGAGAAGGTTTCATGCCGGATACTGCACCTCTCGCCCGCGGAAGGCGGCCTGCTGCTGGGCCACAGACAGACCGTCGGCGATCCCTTCCTCAAACACACGCCCGGCGTCGGGAGCGGTTATCCGGCCACGGTGCGGCGCTCCTCGGACGAGAGCGTCGTCGTCCTGCTCGGGGACACCGGGATCGAAGCCACGATCTCCAAGGCCGACATGAAACTTTTTCTTCACGGGCGTCGGCCAGTTTATCCCGCAGCCCGGCACAACCATATCCGAGGTGACGGTCGTCCGCATCGAAAACCCCGGGGACCCGAAGCGGCGCCATCCCTTCGTCCGAGTAACCCTGCTTTAACCCACAACGATCCATGGATAACAAACTGCATTACGCGCATACCTTTTTCTGCAGCCACCCCGCCGCCGTCGGACGGGCCTCCGAAGTGCAGGCCGCCGACAAGCGGTGGCAGGCGGAAAAACCCCTGACCCGCGAGGCCTACGAACGGCTCAGCAGCATCTATTACGAGAGTTTCATTGATTCGCTCATGCAGGTCGACGGACAGACCTCGGGGGCGGTCTATGCCGACACGGCGCACCTGACCCTGGAAACCGACCGGCTCTGCACGCTGCGCCACCCAAAGCTCCCCGCCGCGGAATACGCCTTCAGACTGTGCCGGTTCCACCTCTTCTTCTTCCCCTACGACATCTGCCTTTTCGCCATGGAGATCGCCGAAGAGCCTGAAACGACGCTCGACACGCTGATCGCCGCACACGGCATTCTGCGCGAGACCTCCTGCTATGAGATCGCAGAGCAGGGGATTCTGAAATCGCAGATCGACGCCCCGGAGTACCTCGCCCTGCTGGAAGAGATCCTGCGGCTGTGCCCTCCCCGGCCGTCGGCCGAATCCCCGCGTCAGGGACGTTTCTCCGGCCTGACCCTCACCGGCAACAAGCTGAAATGTTTCCAGATCTTCATTTTGGACGACTTCTCGGACGAACTGCTCTTCGAACTGGGAACCTTGAGCCCCGTCGGCTGCGTCGCCGACCACAAACACGAATATTCCCCCTCCCAGGAATATTACGACCGGATCATCCGCACCCACACGATTTCGGCATTCCGCAACTGGAAAGCGCTGGCGCTGGTCGACAGTTTCACTGTGGTTGCAAAAGGCCGCACGGCCGCACAGATGTGGGTATGGCCCAACAGCTATTTCCGGCTGATCTACATCCATGCGCTTTACCAGAAGACGCTGCTCTTCGTCGTCAACCGGCAATTCCGCTCGGCCGCCAACGACCGGAAGTCCATCCGGCTGCTCCACAAAATGAAGGAGCAGGAGCATTGGTACGCCTTCTCGAATATCTCCTACAACTTCCTGCCGCAGCTCATCTACCGGGCCATCGACACCGGGCTGGACATCGCCACCGAGCGCGAACAACTGCACCGCCACCTCGAACAGGAGGCCGAACGCCTCGAAAAGAACTCGGAGCGGCGGCTGGCGGGCCTTATCCTCTTCCTGACGATGCTGACCGTCTGCTCGGCGACCTACGACGGCGCGTCGCTGGTCAAGGATTATTTCGGCTGGGAAAGCGGCACGACCCCGTTCCGGATTTTCGCCGCGCTCCTGCTCTCCGCAATCGTGATCACAAGCATCTCCGTCTGGCATTACCGGCGCAACAAATCCTGATCGGAGATGGAACGAATATCCTATTCGCCCGAAACGCTTTTTCACGTCCTGACCCATTTCGAAACGGCGGACGAAGCCCTGCGCGACAGCCTGCGCCGGGCGGGATTTACCGACGAGGCGATCGACGGCCAGCTACGCATGCCCGGGTCCAAATTCCTCCGCACTTTCGCCCTTTCTCCGCAGGAAGCCGTCGCGCGGCTGCAACGGGATTTCCCCGAATCTTTCACCGCCCTGCACCCCGGAGCCGACGGCCGGGTGCGCCTGTCGTTCCGCTACGACGAACCCGTCGGGACGAGCGGACTGGCGGCAGACGCGGAGCTGACGCCCGCCGAGCGGGCTACGGTTCGCAACATCCTGCGCAACGGATGCCCTGTCCGCACGGTCCGCACCTCCCGCACGATCTCCACCGGAGCCTGCCAACTGATCCTCGAACGCACCGGAGAGGCCGGGTATGCCCTGCGCACGCTCTTTCCCGGGGAACTCGCCCCTCCCCTTCCCCTGCCGGGCGAAGCCCCCGATCCTTTCTGGGCGACGCATCTCCTCATCGAATTCAACTGAATCCGGCTGCAACCGGGGGCGGCATGCGCACCGGTTCCGAACCCGTTTTCCAAACAATGCGGGACAGATGCCGTGCATCGTGAAACAGATTTTTGATTTTAAGCCGGAGAGTTCCGTATATCGTGAAGAACGGGGCGGATGGATAGTACCTCAAGTACATTCCATTCGCCCCGTTCGAGGGATGTGCGGAAATAGCCGCTTACAAATCGGAAATCAAACCAGACCGGAGAATCCCATAAACGCCATGGCCAGAATCCCGGCCGTGATCAGCGCGATGGGAATGCCCTTGAACGCCTTGGGCACGTCCTCGAAATCGAGACGCTCGCGGATACCTGCGAAGAGCACCAGCGCGAGGGCGAAACCGAGGGCCGTGGCCACCGAATAAGTGACGCTCTGCAACAGGTTGAACTCCTTCTGGATCATCAGGATCGCGACGCCCAGCACGGCGCAGTTGGTGGTGATCAGGGGCAGGAAGATGCCCAACGCCTGATAGAGCGACGGCGAGAGCTTCTTGAGCATGATCTCGACCATCTGCACGAGGGCCGCGATCACGAGGATGAAGACAATCGTCTGCATGTAGACGATGTCCAGCGGCACGAGCACATAGGTCTGAATCAGCCACGCCACGACGGCCGCAATGGCCATCACGAAGGTTACGGCAGCTCCCATGCCCAGCGAAGTCTCGACTTTCGACGACACGCCCAGAAAGGGGCAGATGCCGAGGAACTGCGCCAGCACGACGTTGTTGACGAAGATGGCGCCGATGATGATTGCAAAATAGGAAAGCTCCATAACTATTTCTTGGCTAATTTGTTAAACAATACCATCAGATAGCCCAGCACCAGGAATGCCCCCGGGGCCAGCACGAAGATCAGCGGCGCGACGTCCGCAAAGCCGAGGTTGACGCCGAAGATGGCGCCGCTGCCCAGGATCTCGCGCACGGCGCCGATCACAGTCAGCGCCAGCGTGAAGCCCAGGCCGATGCCCACGCCGTCGAGAATCGAATCCAGCGGGGAGTTCTTCGAAGCGAAGGCCTCGGCGCGGCCGAGGATGATGCAGTTCACCACGATCAGCGGGATGAAGACGCCCAGCGCTCCGTACAGCGCCGGCACATAGGCCTGCATCAGCATCTGGATGATCGTCACGAACGAGGCGATCACGACGATGAACGCCGGGATGCGGACCTTGTCGGGAATGATGTTCTTGATCAGCGAAATCACAAGGTTCGACATGATCAGCACGGCCATCGTCGCCAGCCCCATGCCCATGCCGTTTTCGGCCGAAGTCGTCGTACCCAGCGTGGGGCACATGCCCAGCACCAGCACGAACGTCGGGTTGTTCTTGACGATGCCGCTCGATATAATTTGCAGTTTATTCATTTTGACCTCCTTCCTGAGCCGCAGGCTCGTTGGTTTGTCCGGCGGCAGCCGTCGCTCCGGACGCCGTGTCGGTCGGGGCTTCGCCCGTCGCCACGCTCTTGTAAGCCATCCACGCGCGGTTGATCGCGTCGACATAGGCGCGCGACGAGATCGTTGCGGCGGTCAGCGCATCGACGTCGCCGCCATCCTTCGTCACGGCCAGCTTGCCGTCGACGAGCTTCTTCGATTCGAGTTTCCGGCCCTTGACGCTCGCAAGCAGGACGTTGCCCTCGTCGGCCATCTTGGTACCGAGACCCGGAGTCTCGGTCTGCTCCAACACGTTGACGTTCACTACTTCGCCCTCGGGCGTGAAGCCCACCATCAGGCGCACCACGCCGCCGAAGCCCTGCTTGGTCATCGACTGCACGGCATAACCGCTCACGCTGCCCCCGGCCGTCGCCGTGTAAACCGTGATCGGCATGTCGTCGATGGTCAGCTCCTCGGTCGTCGTGGCGTCGAACGCCGGGAGCACCTCGTTCAGGGCCGCCAGCGTCGCGGCTTCCTTGGCCGCCGCGATCGGCTCCACGGTAATCATATTGACGAAGCCCACTCCGGCCGAAGCCACGAGGGTGATGCCGAAGAGGACGGCCGTCATGTTCAAAAGTGTACTTTTCATGCTGTCACCTCCTCTTATTTCACGCCGAAGCGCTTGGGTTTGACATATTTGTTGATCAGGGGCACGCAGGCGTTCATAATCAGGATCGCAAACGACATGCCCTCGGGATAAGCGCCCCACAGACGGATGCACATGGTGATCAGTCCGATTCCCACGGCGAAGATCACGCCGCCCCGAACGGTCATCGGCGAGGTCGAATAGTCCGTGGCCATGAAGATCGCACCTAACATCGCGCCGCCCGCAAGGACATGGAATATACCGGCCCTCCACGCAGTCCCGAAGAGGTATCCCAGTTTATAACCGGCCGAACAGGTTCCGTCGGCAGCCTGCGGAAGCGCGTCGAACGACACGGAGCACATCGCAACCACCCCGGCGAACACAGCCATCGTCGCGAGCACCGTCACGGGAATGTGCCACGTGATGACGCGCCGCCACAGCAGGTAGACAAATCCGCACAGCAATGCCACAGCGGCCACCTCGCCCAGCGAACCGGGGATGTTGCCCAGCAGCATCTCCTGCACGCCGATGGCGCCGGGACCCGCCAGCCCCTGCTTCACGGCCGCCAGCGGCGTGGCGCCCGACAGAACGTCGAACGAGCCGTTCACGGGCAGCGGCCAGGTGGTCATCTGCACCGGATAGGCGATCAGCAGGAACACGCGTCCCACCAGCGCGGGGTTGAAGGGGTTCTTGCCCAGGCCGCCGAAGGTCATTTTGGCGACGGCGATGGCCACGAAGGCGCCCATCACGACGATCCACCAGGGAATCGACGCCGGGAGGTTGAAGGCAAGCAGCACGCCCGTCACCACGGCCGACCAGTTGCCGACGGTAGTCGCACCGCGGACCATGAATTTCTGAATCAGGTACTCGATCACCACGCACGACACCACGGAAAGGGCCGTAACGCGCAGCACGTCCAGTCCGAAGACCACCGTCGACACGACCAGCGCGGGCATCAGCGCGATCACGACGTCGCGCATGATCCGGGTCGTCGACTGGGCCGTCTGCACGTGGGGTGCGGGAGCCACAATGAGTTTATTAGCCATATCTATACTGTTTTTTCATTTACTTTTTAGGTGCAGCCGCTGCGCGTGCGCGGATCAGGCCCATCACGGTCTGCTTGCCGAGGCGCACCCAGTCCAGCAGCGGCAGATAGGCCGGACACGTCGACTGGCAGCAGCCGCACTCGATGCACGAGGTGATCATCAGCGCTTCCAGTTCGTCCCAGCCCTTCTTCTGGGTCATCTTCGAGAGGTAATAGGGTTCCAGTCCCATCGGACAGGCGGAGACGCACTTGGCGCACTTGATGCACTGCGTCGCCTCGCGGCGCTGTGCGTCGCGGCCCGACATGACGGTGATGCCCGAGCAACCCTTCGTCACGGGCGAGTCGAGGTTCACCATCGCCCGGCCCATCATCGGACCGCCGTTGATCACCTTGCCCGCATCCCCGGGAAGGCCGCCCGCGGCCTCGATCAGCGCCGAGATCGGCGTACCCATGCGGGTCAGCAGGTTCTTCGGCTCCTTCACGCGTTTGCCCGTGACGGTCACCACCCGCTCGATCAGCGGTTTGTTCTTCAGCACGGCCTGATAGACGGCAACGGTCGTCGAGGCGTTGCACACCACGGCCCCCACGTCGATCGGCAGCGCGGGCGGAGGCGGAACCTGACGGCCCGTGACGGCTGCGATGAGCTGCTTCTCACCCCCCTGCGGGTACATCACCTTCAGGGGTACGACCTCGATGCCCTTGTATCCGGCGGCGATCTTCGTCAGATGCGCGATCGCGTCGGGTTTGTTGTTCTCGATGCCGATATAGGCTTTCCCGACGCCCACGGCCTTCATCAGAATCGTGACGCCGACGACCAGTTCCTCGCCGTGCTCCAGCATCGTGCGGTGGTCCGACGTAAGATAGGGTTCGCACTCCACGCCGTTAATGATGACGCACTCGGCCTTCTTTCCGGGAGGAACCGAGAGTTTCACGTGCGTGGGGAACGTCGCTCCGCCCATGCCGACGATGCCGGCGTCCTTGATCTTGGCGATGATCTCCTGCGCCGAGAAGGAGCAGACCTTCACCAGCGCCTCCGAACGGTCGATGCCCTCGGCCCAGTCGTCGCCCTCGCGCTTGATGGTGATCATCATCTGGCGCAGGCCCTGGCCGTTGACGACCATATCGACAGCCGTCACCGTACCCGAAATCGGGGAGTGGATGTTCGCCGACATGAAACTGCCGGCTTCGGCGATGAGCTGGCCCGTGAGCACCCGATCGCCTTTGGCGACCTTGGCCACCGCCGGGGCGCCGATGTGCTGTGCGAGGGGAATCGTCACCACATCGGGCAGCGGCAGCACCTCGATCGGTTTGGCGCAGCTCAACTTATTTTCCGACGGATGGACTCCGCCCATTGGAAATGTTCTCATAGATATAGTAAGGTTCTATTTTTATGCTTCTGCTTCGAAAAACCTGTTTCGTTTTTCCTTATCCGCAGGTCGTGATCGCGGCGCAACGCCGCGTTTATACATTTGACCCACCTCTAAATCCCCGCCTTGACGGGAACTTATCGCCCGCGACCGGATTGTCAACCGGAATGCGGATGGAAAAGTCTCAACTCGTCTCTTTCAGTTTTCAACTTTCGGCGCAGCCCCGGCCTTCGGAGCGGCGGGTGTTGCCGGTGTTGCCGGAGCCTTCGGGGCTTTGGGCAGCGGGTCCATGCCGACGAGCCGGATGGCTCCCGTAGGACATTCGTTCACACACTTGCGGCACAGCTTGCACTTCTGCGGGTCGATGTAGGCGAGGTTGTTCTCCACGGTGATGGCATCGAAGGCGCATACTTTCACACACTTGCCACAGCCGATACATCCGGCCTTGCAGGCCTTCATCACCACGGCGCCCTTGTCCTTCGACACGCACGACACGTACACCGCACGGTTCTTGGGCCATTTCTTCCGCAGTTCGATGATCATTTTCGGACACGCCTTCACGCAGGCGCCGCAGGCCGTGCACTTGTCGGCGTCGACCTCCGGAAGTCCCGTTTCCGGGTTGATGTGAATGGCGTCGAAGGCGCAGACCGCGACGCAGTCGCCGAAGCCCAGACAGCCGAACGCGCAGCCCGTCTCGCCCACATAGAGCGACGAAGCCACGGCACACGACTTGGCCCCGTTGTACTCGTTGGTGCGGGGACGCTTCTCGCACGTGCCGCCGCAGCGGACGGTCGCCACTTCGGGCTGCTTTTCGGCAGCGGCCTTTCCGAGGTATGCAGCCACGGCTTTCATACAGTCGCCGCCGCCCACGGGGCAGAAGAGCGCCGAGATGTCGTCGCGCTTCACGAGCGCGTCGGCCATACCCCGGCATCCTGCGAATCCGCAGCCGCCGCAGTTGGCCCCGGGGAGCATCTTCTCCACCTCGTCGATCCGCGGATCCTCCTCGACCCGGAATTTCCGGGCCACGAAATAGAGGATTACCGCCGAGAACACTCCCAGCGCACACAGCGTCAGGATCGTGTAAAGTAATACTTCCATCAGATTTTTGTTATTGTAAATTGAATTGTGTGTTCGATTTTCCGCCGGAAGAGCCACAGCGCGAAATAATAAACGCCCACGCCCGCAATAGCGGCGAGGGCGCCCGCACCTTCGCTCCATCCGGCGACGGCGATCGTCCCGACCAGAACGGCCAGCAGGACGGCCAGCGCACCGACATAGGCCAGCACGACGGCGCGTACGCCGGCACTCCGCCGCACGCCGACCATCACCTCCCTGCCGGCGGCATACTGCCCGGCCTCGGGGGTCGCCACGGCGACGATCTTGTCCTGCGCCTCGGCCAGGCCGCACGCCTGGCGGGCCTTGCAGGTTCCGCAGGCGCTCCGGGAGGTGATCCTCACATAGACCGTGTCGCGCTCCGTACGTTCCACCACGCCGCAGTGTTCGATCAAATCCGCCACGCCCTAATCTCCGTATTTGTTGGTGAGGGGCATCAGCCGCTCATGTCCGAACGTGCACGACGAGAGCCGCAGCACGGGCGGAAACTGGTAGCGTTTCTTCTCGTTGCGCATGATCATGCCGTGAATTTTCTCCACCACCTCCGAGTCGAAGCCCGCGTTGACGATCTCCTCGCGGTGCTGCCCCTCCTCGATCATGCGGAACAGGATGGCGTCCACCACCTCGTAGGGCGGCAGAATGTCGCTGTCCTTCTGTCCGGGATGCAGTTCCGACGAAGGTTCCTTGGTCAGGATGCTTTCGGGAATCGGGTTGCCCTGCGTCCGGTTGATATAGCGTGCCACGTCGTACATTTCGCTCTTGTAAAGGTCGCCCGTGGGGCTGAAAGCGCCTGCCGTGTCGCCGTACAGGGTGCAGAGCCCCAGTGCGTTCTCGCTCTTGTTCGAGGAGTTCAGCAGGATGTAGTCCGTTTTGTTCTGGAGGGCCATCAGCAGCACCGTGCGGATACGCGTCTGGATATTCTCCTCCGTGGCGTCGAACTCCGTGCCGCCGATGACGGGCTTCAGGGTGTTCACCACGCTGGTATAGATTTCCGAGATCGGAATGACGTTGTATTCGATGCCGAGGTTGCGCGCCAGCTCCTTGGCGTCCTCCACCGACTCGAGGGACGAGAAGGGCGAGGGCATCAGCAGCGCGCGGACATTCTCCGCCCCCAGCGCATCGGCGGCGATCGAGGCCACCACGGCCGAGTCGATGCCGCCCGAAAGGCCGATCGAAGCCTTCCGGTAGCCGTTCTTGCGGAAGAAGTCCCGCAGTCCGCAGCGTGCCGCCTCGTAGACCAGACGCGTGCGGTCGTTGTAGGTCGAGGGGATCGTGATCGGCCGGGCGGACGCCTTCGTATCGAAGATCTGGAAATCCTCCTCGAAATTCTTCATCATCAGCACCAGTTCGCCGCGGCTGTTCAGCGCGCCCGACGTGCCGTCGTAGACGATGTCGGTCGAACCGCCCACCTGATTGACCAGCACGAGATTCTTGCTCTCGACGAAAGCCAGGTTGCGCATCATCTCGTAACGGTAGGTCATGGTTCCCTTGCCGTATTTGCGGGCGTTGATCGAGATGACCGTTTCGACCGACTGGTCGAAGTCGCGCTCGCGGCTCAAATCGTCGCCCACGATGATCGCGCACTTATGGCCCTTGATCGTGGCGTATTCATAGCCTTTCGAAGGGACCAGGAAACCCATTTCACGGCGCGCCGTGATGTATTTCTTGCCGATGTAGCGCAGCACCTTGCGGTCCTGGATCAGCGCCGCGGCGCTGATCGTGCCGTCCGCCGTGAGGATCGGGAGACCGACGATGGCGGCGATGCCGTCGCAGCACGAGGCTATTTCGACCAGAGCGTCCTCGCAGAGTTCGAGGAAGGTCGTCTTGCGCAGCAGGTCGAAGGCTGGGGTTCCGCTCACGGCCTGTTCGGCGAAAATCACCAGGTCGGCGCGCTGTGCTTTCGCCTTGTTGATCGAGTCGATGATCTTCGAGGCGTTGCCGTCCACGTCTCCGATCGTGTAATTCAGCTGAGCTATGGCTATTTTCATGCGAATAATTTAAGTCCGGAAATTACAACTTTGCAAAGTTAAGGATTATTTGCAAAAGTCGGAAAGATTTTCGATGTTAATAAATTAACATTCCCGTATTTACAAAAATATTTAAAAACAAAAAAGGCTCCCGGTTTTCCGGAAGCCTTTTCGCTGTTCGTATCGTCTCTATTCCTGCGTTTCGTCGGGATCGGCAACGAGGATGCGGCCGCAGTATTCGCAGATAATGATCTTCTTGCCCTGGCGGATGTCCACCTGACGCTGGGGCGGGATGCGGTTGAAGCAGCCTCCGCAGGCGTCGCGCTTGACGGTCACCACCGCCAGTCCGTTGCGGACGTTGCGGCGGATGCGGTCGTAAGCCGCCAGCAGACGCTCGTCGATCTTCTCCTTGACACGCTCGCCCTGTGCGGCGTATTCCGCCACCAGCGGAGCCGTCTCGGCCTCGATGCCCTCCAGTTCGGCCTTCTTGGCCGCGAGGTCGGCAGCGCGCTCTACGGAGAGGTTCTCGGCCTCCTCCAGCTGGAGTTTCTTGGCCTTCACGCCGGCGGAATACTCCTTCAGGCGCTTCTCGGCCAGCTCGATTTCAAGCTCCTGATACTCGATCTCCTTGGTGATGGCGTCGAACTCGCGGTTGTTGCGCACGTTGTTCTGCTGCTCCTTGTAGTTGCCGATCATAATTTTAGCCTGGTCCACCTCGCGCTTGCGTTGCTTGGTCAGCGTGTTCAGCTCCTCGATCTCGGCGTTGATGTGTTCGATGCGGGTCTTCATCCCGGCCATCTCATCCTCGAGGTCCTGAACCTCGAGAGGCAGTTCGCCTTTCACCTTGTTGATTTCGTCGATCTTGCTGTCGATCTTCTGCAGCTCATAGAGCGCCAGGATCTTCTCCTGCATCGAATAATCGACGTCGGCCGTCTTCTTTTGCGTTGCCATAGTTGTCTTTATAGTTTAGACTTAAACCAGATAGTTTACCGGATTGCGCGAGCGTTCACTCTTGCGAACCGCAAAGGTACATAAATTTTTCGATAAAATATCAAATATTAATTGAATTGCGCAATATTCGCTTTCGAAATGACCTATATCCGCCACCGTGAGGGCCTTGTCGGGCGCCATGAAGTCGTTGTACTTCATGTCGGCGGTGATGTAGATGTCGGCCCCGGCACGGCGCGCTTCGCCGATCAGCGAGGCCCCGGCCCCGGTGCAGACCGCCACGCGGCGCACCCCGGATGTCGCTATGTCACTGTACCGTACGACGCTCACCTCAAGCCGCCGTTGGATGATCCGCATAAACTCCACGGTGTCAACAGCTTCCGGCAGTTCGCCCACGACGCCGAACCCCGCGCCGTCCCCGGTCTCCGAAGGCTGGAGGACCCGAAGGTTCCCCACGCCCAGCATTTCGGCCAGCCGCCAGCTCATGCCCGCCGGGGGCGCTGTCGAGGTTGGTGTGGCAGGCGTAGAGGGCGATCCGGCTGCGGATGGCCCGCTCGACGCACCGCTGCACGGGATCAGCCGAGTTGAACCGCTTGAGCGCGCGGAAGACGATCGGATGATGTGTGATCACCAGATCGCACCCTTCGGCTTCGGCCTCGTCCAGCACCTCTTCGGTAACATCCACGGCCAGCAGGGCCTTGTGCACCTCGTCGTCGGGGCGGCCGACGATAAGTCCCGCATTGTCATACGATTCCTGCCACTCAAGTGGGGCAAAGCGTTCGATGACGTCGGTTATTTGTCTGATAATCATATGAGTTAATTATATTATACAGCATTCAGGAGTTCTTCGCCGCCTGCACCTGCGCTTTTAGCCGGTCTGTCGCTTCGCGGCATTACGCCCCGCCGAGGCGGGGGCTTGCGAAGACGGCGGCACACCGTGAATACGCCCGGTAAAGCCGCGAATCCTTGAACAATACCCCGCGCGGATCGAGAGCGTCTTTACGGACAATGCTCAAAATAAGGATTGTTCGTAAAACGCGAACAGCTCTTTGGTTTCGGCCTCCTCCTTCTTGCGGCGGGGCCTGCGGACGTTGCGTTTGACGGCAGGCTGCGCCGAGGAATCCCCGGCGGCTTTCCCGGCGGCATCGTCCGACGGTTCGTCGATCTTCACCACGGCCTTGGCCCGGCGGCGGCGCACGGGCGTTTCGGCGGCGGCAGCGGTATCAGCGGCGGCAGCAGCGGAGGCATCGACATCGGTCATGTCGGCATCCGAAGCAGTCACGATCTCACCCTCCCCGGCTTTCAGGTCCTCGCGAACCTCGACCAGCAGGGCGCGGATACGCTGCAACCGCTCCATCAGTTCGGCATCACGATCCACGCCGCTCTCGGAGGGCGCCTTCCGGAGCGCCTTCTTGGCCCCTTCGAGCGTCATGCCGCGCTCCTTGACCAGGTGGTAGATCATCTTGAGGTTCTCGACGTCCTCCGGCGAGAAGAGGCGGTTGCCTTTCTTGTTGCGCTTGGGGCGGAGAATGCTGAACTGCGACTCCCAGTGGCGGATCAACGACGTGTTGACGTCGAACATCTCGGCCACCTCGCCCATCGAATAAAAAAGTTTATCGGCCATATCTATTGTTTTATAATTCGCAATGAGCTGGGATACAGGTTATTCACCCGTGCGCCGATCCGTTTGGCGAATCCCAGCGCACGCCCCCGCGAGCAGACGAGGTTCATCCCCTCGGCCAGCCCTCCGGCAGCGATGTCCTGCCGGCGCAGGAAGCGCAGCGTCTCTTCGTCGTCCAGTTCCGCCGCAGGCAGCGCCCCGCGGTTCAGCCCGTCGAAAAAAGCCAGCGCGGGATCGGGTTTCAGCACTCCCTTGAACACCTGCCCCAGCGCCACGCCCGAATAGATCACGGGCAACGCCTCGGAGAGCGTCCGCACGGCGTCGACCTGCGCGGCGTACCATGCATAGCAGGTGTCGGCCACCGCTGCGAAGTGCATACCGCCGGGATTCCGCACCCAGCGGGCCAGTTCGCCGGCGGTCTTCCGGTCCACGGCCGCAAATACCGTGCGACGCGCCTTCGGCGCGCGCACGCGCCCCCCGGCGTCGAACGATTTGCGGGCCACGGCGGCGAAGAACCCTTCGCCGCAGGTCCGGTGGGGATAGAACCGGAACGTGCGGAACGCTCCGACACGCCCGCAAACGATGCCCCACGCATCTTCCACAGCCGTTTCTTCCGACTCGGCGATCTCGTCGCCGGCCCACGCCGCCATCCGCTCCAGCGCGCCTTCGTCCTCGTCGCGGTTGAACGTGCAGGTGCTGTACACGAGCGTGCCGCCCGGCCGCAGCGCCCGCCACGCCTCGCGCAGGATTTCATCCTGCCGCGCGGCGCACTGTTTCACGTTGCCTTCGCTCCATTCGCCGCGGGCGTCGGGGTCCTTGCGGAACATCCCCTCGCCCGAGCAGGGGGCATCGACGGCCACCACGTCGAACCACGCCTCGAAATCGCCCAGCGCACGCGGCTCGCAGGTCGTGACGGCCACGTTGCCCGTACCCCACTTGCGCACGTTGTCCGCCAGCACCGAGGCGCGGCGGCGGTCGATCTCGTTGGCGACGACCAGCCCGTCGGGTCCGGCCAGCGAGGCGTAGAGCGTCGTCTTGCCGCCCGGAGCTGCACACAGGTCGAGGATGCGCGCCCCTTCGGTGCGGACCGCAGCGAGCAGGTGTCCCACGAACTGCGACGAAGCCTCCTGGACATAGTAGGCCCCGGCATGGAAGTCGGGATCGAGCGTGAAGGAGGGACGCACGGCGAGGTAACGCCCGTCGCGGCTCCACGGCACGCGCCCGGCGATCGCCAGAGCGGGAAGCCCCGCAGCCTCCGGAACGGGAAGCCCGGCGTCAGGTCCGGCGGGAAGCGTGTCCGCCCCGGTCTTGGCAGGGTTCAGCCGCACCGATACCGGCGGCTCCGCGTCGAGCGCCGCGCAGAGGGCCGCGCCCTCCGTCCCGCCGAGGTCGCGCAGGACCCGCTCCACGAATTTCGCAGGCAGCGTCATGCGCTATTTCTTCGCTTTGAGCGCGTCGAGGCGCGCGCATATCCGTTCCAGCACCGCAGGGTTCGAGACGAAATCCTCGTGGTCCTTGTCCACGACGAGCACCTCGCCCTCGTAAATGGTGTCGATCCAGTGGTTGTATTTGTTGTTCAGCCGCTTGAGGTACAGTTCGTCGATGTTCATCTCGTACTCGCGGCCGCGCTTGCGGATCTGCGAAATGAGCGTCGGGACGCTCGCCTTGAGGTAGATCAGCAAGTCGGGTTTGGGAATGAGCGTCGTCACCAGCCGGAAAATCTTCATGTAGGTCTCGATGTCGCGCGTGGCCATCAGCCCCATTTCATGCAGGTTGTCGGCGAAGATGTGCGCATCCTCGTAGATCGTGCGGTCCTGGAAGATCACCCCCGACTTGCAGTCGGAGATCATGCCCATCGTCTGCTGGATGCGGCTCCCGAGGAACGAAATCTGAAGATTGAACGCCCAGCGGTTCATATCCTCGTAGAAGTCGCCGATATAGGGATTGTCGCACTCCTCGAGGTAGCACTTGGCGTCGTAGCGCTTCGTAAGGATCTGGGTAAGCGTCGTCTTGCCGCTCCCGATGTTTCCGGCTATGGCTATGTACATGGCAGTATAGGTGTTATTTTACGTTTCTCATTCGTTTTCCGGTCTCCGAAGCGCATATCCCGCCGCCTTCGGCCTCGTTTTACAAGCCTGACTCTACCCGGCTAAAAGCCGGGATTCAGGGGCGATGCAAAGTCACTGCACCCGGACTCAATTCCACGCTTCCATTCCCAAAAGCCGTTTCTTAAACGGCCCTCGGGAGGGGCTTCTCGCAGCGCGGCCAAAATGCGGACAGACAGCCTCAAAGGGTCTGTTCGGTCTGAAAAGCCAGTATCTCGTCGGCCACGCGGCGGTCGTTCACCAGCCGCGGAACCTTGTTTTTACCCCGCGCGCGCATCCACGCGAGGAACCGCCCCCGCTCCACAACCGTCAGCGCTGGCGTTCGAGCGTGGTCCGCCGCTTGGCGTCGTAGTCCGAATTGACGGCCCGCAACTCCCCGTCGAGCGCCTCGGCGAAACGTTCGAGGCTGTCCGGCTCGCGTTCGAACTCCACGATCCACTCGTGCGCGCCCCGTTCGCGGAGCGACATGTAGCACGGCGCGACGCTGTATTCGCTCACGACGGCCCCCGTCTTCCGGCAGGCGGCCAGCAGCGCATGCTCGGCGTTGTCGACGATCAGCTCCTCGCCGAAAACGTTGATATACTGCCGCGTGCGGCCCGCGAAGCGGATGCGGTAGGGATTCGTCGAGGTGAATTCCAGCGTGTCGCCGATCTCGTAACGCCACAGGCCGTTGTTCGAGGTGATCAGCACGGCGTAGACCTTGCCGCACTCCACGCCTTCGAGCGGCACGATCTGCGTCCCGCTGCGGAACTCGAAGAAGGTTCCGTAATCCAGCATCAGCAGCATGTCGCTGCGCGAGGGGTCGTCGGCCATGGCGAAGAATCCCTCCGAAGCGTTGTAGGTCTCCATGTATTTCATCTTCTCCGAAGGGATCAGCTCCTCGAACGACGTCCGGTAGGGCGCGAACTCCACGCCTCCGTGGGCGAACATCTCCAGCCGGGCCACACCTCCAGCAGATTTTTCCGGCCCGTATACTCCAGCACGCGGCGCATCAGCGCGAGGTTCCATGACGGGACGCCCGCAAAGGCCGTGATCGGTTCGCCGACGCACTGGCGGCAGATGGCGGCGCACTTCTCGTCGAAATCGGGAATGATCGCCGTCTCGGTCCGCGGCGCCCGGAACCAGCCGCTCCAGAAGGTCGTCTCGTGGATCAGCAGCGCCGAGAGGTCGCCGACCAGGTTGCGGCCCTCGCGGCTGCACGACCCGCCGAGCGTCAGGGTCTTGCCCTCGAAAACGCGGGTCTTCGGATTGTTGGCCGAAAAGACCGTCGCCACGTCGCGCATGCCCAGCGTATGGTTCCACCACAGCGACTCCATCGTCACGGGAATGTATTTGCTCCTGTCGGAGGTCGTGCCCGACGAACGGGCGAACAGCGACACCCGACCCGGAGCCGTGACGCTCCGCACGCCCTCCATCATCCGTTCGATATAGGGCTTGAAGGTCTCATAGTCGAAAGTCTCCACCTGCGACTGGAACCGCTCCACCGAACGGATATGCCGCAGGTCGTAGCGGTCGCCGAACTCCGTGAAGCGTCCCCGGCGCAGCAGCTGCCGGAACATCCGCGCCTGCGTCTCGACAGGACGGCGGCGAAAACGGTCGATGGCCCGCTCGCGCTGCGAGAACCAGGCTTTGAGAATTATGTTTCGAAAAGACATGATGCGCTGCAATTCAGAATTGTGAATTCTGAATTGTGAATTCTTAATTAAAATAATACCCTACCTTCCCCACCGAACCGGGCATGGCGAAGACCACCACGCGGTCGTAGGGGATTATTTCCATGTTGTCGACGGCGATGAAAACCTTGTCGCCGCGGACGATGCCGCCGATGATCGTATCCTCCGGCAGCCCGAGGTCCTTGATCCGCACCTTCGTGGCCGGGGAGTTGGGTTTCACGATGAACTCCAGCACCTCGGCGTCGCTCCCCGTCAGGCATTTGATGGCCTGCACGTCGGTCGACATCGTGAAGCGGAAAATGTTCGACGCGGTAACCAGCTTCTTGTTGATGATCGTGTCGATGCCGATCGACTCGGCGAGGTTTATGTAATTGAGATTCTCGACCTCGGCGATCACCTTCTTGACCCCCATGCGCTTGGCGAGCATCGCCGCCAGGATGTTGGTCTCGCTGCGCCCCGTCACGGCAACGAAGGCGTCCATGTTCGAAAGCCCCTCCTCCATCATCGCCTCGGTGTTGCGGCCGTCCTCGTTGATGATCAGCGTCTTGTCGAGCGTCTCGGCCAGCCGGTAGGCCTTCTCGGCGTTGTAGTCGATCAGTTTGATGTTCACCTCGTCCTGCAACTCGGTGGCGATGCGGATGCCGATGCGCGAACCGCCGAGGATCATCATGTTCTTGATCTCGATGTTCGACTGTCCCGAAAACTCCATCACCTCCCGCACGGCGTCCTGACGCGCGATGACATAGATCACGTCGCCCTCCATGAACTGTTCGCCCTCGCGCGGAATGATCGTCTGCCCGCCGCGCGTGATGGCCACCGTGCGGTAGCTCAACGGGGCCTGGTCGTCGTCGAAGCCCGTGAGCACCTCCCCCACCAGCGGCGAGGCCGGTTCGAGGCGGAAAACCACGAGCGAGAGTTTGCCGCTCGAAAAATCGACGTACTCCGTGGTCGAAGTGTGTCCCAGCAGGTTGATCACCTCGCGGGCCGCGACCTTCTCGGGATAGAACAGGTAGTCGATGCCCATGTCGATGAACATCTCCTTGTTGTTGGGTTCGAGGTATTCGTTGTTGTCGATGCGGGCGATGGATTTCCGCGCACCGAGCTTCTTGGCCAGCATCGCCGCCACGACGTTGTCGTTCTCCTCGTGGTTGACGGCGATGAACAGGTCGCATTTGCGCACCGAAGCCTCGCGCAGCACGGCGAAGGTCGTCGAGTCGCCCTCGACGGTGATCACGTCGGCCAGACTGCCCACCTCGGAGAGCAGCTTCTGGTCGCTGTCGATGATGGTGATGTCGTGGCCGTTGCCGCTGAGCATACGGGCCAGGTGACTGCCCATCTCGCCGGCACCCGCTATCACGATTTTCATAGTTGCGTCTGTTTAGTCAGCACAATACGTCGCCCGGAAGGTCCGGGCAACATTTTTGCAATTTATCTTACAAATGTATACATTTGTCCCCGAAACCCCAAATTTCGGGTAGTAAAAAAACGGAATCCTATGCCAACGTGGTTAATCCTCCTGCTTTGCGCCATACTCGCCGTCGGGCTGTTCGTACTGGGCATGTCCCTCACGCTGATGATCAAGGGGCACAACATCGACTCGGAAATATCGACCAATAAAAACATGCAGAAACTCGGCATCAAATGCGCCGTGCACGAGACGCGCGAGGCGGACGGCGGAGCCGACTGCTCCGACGGACAGGGCGTCGCGGGCTGCTCGGGCAACTGCGGCGCCTGCGACATCGAGCATATCAGCAAGAATTCATAGGAGAGACCCGAAAAGCAGACAGGCATTCGCCGGTCCGATCCGGCCAACCGCTGCTGCAAATACCGCCGCAGGCGGCAGAGGCGACGATCGAACGCAACCGGCGCAGAACGAAAACCGGCTCGCAAAACACCTATATCTTCGAGAACTTCGACCGGCAGACGAACCACGGATTGCGGAGGTCCTCCTCGTTGTAGAGCAGCTCCCGGCCGTCGGGAAGCGTACGGGTGCTGCCGCCGGCCTCGGCGAGAATCAGCTCCCCCGCCGCCGTGTCCCACTCGTAGGTGTGCGTCGTGCGGACGTAGTAGTCGACGCGGCCTTCGGCCAGCAGGCAGAATTTGTAGGAACTGCCCTGCTCGACGATCTCCAGATCGGGGTGCCGCTCGCGAAGGCGGGCGACATGCTCACGGGTCTCGGGCGTCTGGTGCGAACGCGAAAGGGCCACGCGCGGATGGTCGTGAGGCCCCTCCCCGGCCAGCGGCAGCGGCGTCCAATTGCGGACGATCTCGTCGTAGGTATACTCCGCGGCGGCGTCCGGCGCGATATGCTCCTTGAGGTACGAACCCGAATCGCGGCCCGCAATGTACATCTTTTCGAAATAGGGAACATAAATAACCGCCCCCATGCAGACGTTATTCTCCATCAGGGCGATGTTGACCGTAAATTCGTTGTTGCCTTTGATAAATTCGACCGTGCCGTCCAGCGGATCGACCAGCCAGTAAAGCTCCCAGTTGCGGCGCTCTTCGTAGCGCATCTTCCGACCCTCTTCCGAAAGGATCGGGATACGTGTGGGACCGAGGTACTCGCGGATGGTCTTGTGCGCGACGCGGTCGGCCAGCGTGATCGGGGTTTTGTCGTCTTTGAGACTTATATCGTAATCGTCGAGATTCTTGTAAACGCGCATGATCGAGGCTCCGGCTCTGACTGCCGCATTGAAAAGCGGCGGCAGCAGATACATTCTCACCTTGTCGTTAATCATCGTAACTCGTATTTTGGGATCGGTAATTTTTATTGCCATGGTAAAGGTAACAAGAATTTATGATAACGAAAAATTTTCAGTGCCTTAATAGTGTCCGAAAAGGCGTCTCCATGCCGTGAGGCCTCCCGGGGCCGAAAAGGCCGTTCCGCCCGCGAGCCGCGCGGCGCACTCCCCGCCGGCCCATACCAGCGCGAGGGTCGCGAGCGCGGCGGCGGAGGTCCACCACCCCGCAGCGGTCGCTGCGGCGAAAGCCGCGGCAAGCGACGCCGCCGCCAGTCCGCGCAGCCGTCCCGGCATTCGGACCCCGGAGCGCGGCGCGGCAAGCAGGGGTTCCCACAACATCCTCCGCCGGCAGCGGGGAATCCCCCGCAGCGGGCGCATCCCGAAACCGCCCGCCGCGACCACCGCCTCGCGGCTCAACAAGGCGGCGGGTTCGCCCAGGGGCGAGCGTATGAGGTCGAGGCTTCCCGGCCGGCCTTCGCCCAGTTCGGCGACGAGCCGCTCGACGCTTCCGGGCAGCAGGAAACATCCTGCGCGAACGGGCAGCAGGTAATCGTAGGTGGCCACCGACGCCGCGGCGTCGAAATCGCCCGCCTCCGAATCCCGCGCCCGGTCGACGAGCACCAGCCGCCGGAAACACCGCCTGCGCGAACGCCCCAGCGCACGGACGCCCGAGACTTCGAGTTCGCCCGAACAGACCCACTCGACGCGGATCATGCGGTAGCGCGCCGTCAGCGCGGCGAATTCCGCGGCGTGGCGGCGGGCGTCGAGCACCACGATCACCTCGTAACGCGAGTATTCGGGGGAGAGGAGATTTTCAATCTGCGCCGCATCCGTCACGCCGCTGCACAGGACCGAGATGCCGATGCCGTCGGGGGCGTCGCTGGAAGCCCTGCGCACGGCGTTCAGCAGCAGTCGTTTGCTGCGGGCGCGGGAGATCAGCGGCAGCAGCGCGCCCACGCATGCCGCCGTCGCAGCGAACAGCAGGAGAAGGATCGGCTTCATGCCAGGCTGCGTTTATAGGTTTGCACGAGCGATTCGTAATAGGGACGCTCGCGCTCGTCGAGCAGCCGCCGGAGCGGTCCCGGGGAATAGCCCTCGGCGACGACATAGCGCAGCAGGGCCTTGCGCTCGGCGGGAGGCATGGCCGACAGCCGCCCGGAAACGGCCCGCCGCGTCAGCGGACGGCGCAGCGCGCAGAGCGTATAGAGCGCTTCGCGCACCAGTTCCGGGTCTTCGTCCCCGGACACGATGCGCAGCAGGAGCCGCTCGGCCTCCTCGATGCCGAACTGCCGCACGATGTTCAGCCCCACGATCCGCAGGTTGCGGCTTGGAGACCCGATGAGGGGTTCGTAGGCGATCGGCAGCATCCCGCGCCGCAGGACGGCCATGATCTCCCCCACTTCGCAGGCCGAAAAGGGTTCGGGGTATTCGGCCATCAGCCGCAGGGCCGTCGAGGGATCGGCCGCAAGCCGCACCATCAGCGACTGGAAACGCACATAGCGGTTGCGGCTCGCGGCATAACGCGCGGCGCAGTCCGCCGCGGCTGCGCCGACGGGCAGGCGAGAGAGCAGCAGCAGGCAGCGCGCCCGGCGGTAGCCCCGGGAGCGGGCCGTGCGGCGGAGCAGCCAGGCGTCGAGTCCGTACTCCGCAACGATGCGCCGCAGGGGCGCGGCGTCCAGTCCGTAGGTGACGCCGGCAAGTCCGGCGACGGTCTCGACGAGCAGCAGCCGGGCACCGGCACGACGGATCATCGGAAACCGCGGCGCGGGGCCTTCGCCCGCAAGCAGGTAAAGCATCACGATACGCAGGTATTTCGCGCGCAGAGCGGCGTCGCGGCAGCGCCGCCTCCGGGCGCGGAGTTCGGCCGCGCCGAGCAGCGACAGCAGGGCGAACGTCCCGGCCGCCGCAAACATCGCATAGAGCATCAGAAGCGTTTCGGTCATAACTGTCGGTTCAAGGCGTTGGCGATCTTCGTCCGCAATCGCTGAAGGCTCACGGGAAAGGTCATGTACTGGTCGACGCCGCACTCCAAGAGGCTCAACACCGTCTGTTCGGCCTGCTGCCACGCCACGACGTAGACCAGCGGCCGTCCGAGACCGGCGGGGCGCAGCGTGCGCACCACGTCGCAGCCCGTGAAGAAAGCCGAAGTCCCCACGACGACGACCAGGTCGAACAGCATGCGCCGGACCATGCGCTGCATGTCGGGAACATCCGATGCACAGCGCACGTCGGCCTGCATGTCGGCGAGCGAAAGCCGGATCACGTCGCGCAGGAACTCCTCGTCGGAAACAATCAATATTCGGTGCATGTCCTTCCGCCGGCTTTGCCGGCAGCGTCTGCCGCGCCCAAAACCGTGCCAGAGGCGTACCGGGGCAAAAAAAATTGCAGGATGTGTTGTTTATAAGATAAATATGCGTATATTTGCACTCCGAATTTATGTTCAAATACATAATCGACTTAAATGTACGTTATAGTAGAGATTGCAGGTCAGCAATTTAAAGCTGAAAAAGGTCGGAAACTTTATGTCCACCGTCTTCAGGGCGAAGAAAATTCGTCCGTAAGTTTCGACAAAGTCCTGCTCACAGACAACGACGGTCAGGTTAAAGTCGGCGCACCTGTAGTGAAAGGCGCCGCAGTGAAGTGCAAGATCTGAAGCATCTGAAGGATGACAAGGTTCTGGTGTTCAAAAAGAAACGTCGCACGGGCTACCAGAAGTGCAACGGACACCGCCAGTACCTGACGCAGATTCTCGTCGAGGAAATCGTTGCATAACCTTTAAAAACTGAATCAACATGGCACACAAGAAAGGTGTAGGTAGTTCGAAGAACGGCCGTGAGTCGGAAAGCAAGCGACTCGGCATCAAACTGTTCGGCGGTCAGTTCGCAAAGGCGGGCAACATCATCGTTCGCCAGCGCGGCACGGTGCACAACGCCGGTGAAAACGTAGGCATGGGCAAGGACCACACGCTCTTCGCTCTCGTCGACGGAACAGTAGAATTCTGCAAGAAAGGCGAAGGAAAATCGTACGTAAGCGTTTCCCCGCTCAGCGAGTAAACAAAACAACGAAAACGATAAAAAGCGGTCTCCGTGAGGGGCCGCTTTTTTCGTGTGCCTGTTATCAATGAAAAATCGGGGACGGAAACCTTCCGCCGGGTGAAACTTTAGTATGTAGTGACGTATTGGCCGTCGGCCCGTCCCCGAAAAAAAGGGGCGGCGGATGGGACTCCTGTCGGAGATCTCTCCAGTGTGACGCCTCTATACACCCGTCGTTCGGAAACGAACGGCAAAAACAGGAATCCCCCGGGAAGAATGTTATCTGTGACGCCTAAATCACAGCCGCCGCCCCTAAAATCCAACCGAGACGGCAGCACGGGGATTTCGTCAGAAATCCCGACCGTGATGCAACGGCGGACGCCGCCCCGGAATAATGACCGCGCGGCTTTGTTTCCAGCAAAAAAGCGCAAGTCGGTCCCTCTCAATGCAGGCTTCAAGGAGCCGGAACAGGAAAATCGTCCCGTGCCCGTGCCTGCCCCATCCTCGAAGTCGAGGCATAACACAGGACCGACAGCAACCATACCCGGATCAAACAGTCTCCTGATGAAGTTCCCCGATCAGCCAGAGGGATAAAGAGTTGTTTACCTTTGTTTATTTGTACAAATATAAACAAAAATTCCGTTTCGACAACGTCTGAAGCCAAACAGAATAACATTGATCTCCTTTTGGCACACATATGCGGCCGATTCAGCGCATATCCGGACAAAAGCGGGTTTGCCGGAGAGGAGTCGACCCGCGCAGCGGCTGTTTGCGGTCGGCGAACTGTGTCGGCAGACGGAGAGTAGCGGGCAGCGGTGGCGGGCTGTGGCGGCAGACGGAGAGTAGCGAATAACAAGCGGCGGTCGGCGGGCTGTGGTAGCGGGCGGCAAAGGGCGGGCGGCAAACAGCGGGTGGCGGACTGTGGTGGCGGGCGACAAAAGCGGAGCAAACGGCAGAGCGGCAGGCAACAAGCGGCGAACGGCGAACGGCGGGCGGCGGACCGTGGAGGCGGCCGTGGAGCGGAGCGGGGAGGCGGACCGTGGAGGGTGGGCGGAGAGTAGCGGGCAGCGAACAGCGGGCGGCGAACAGCAAAAGCGGCGAACGGCGGGCGGGATGAGGCGGGCGGAGAAAACCGGTGACCGGCGGTGCGCTGCGGACTTTTTGCAGGGCCGCGAAGGATGCGGCGACCGGGCTTCGGAAATTGCCGAATTTAACGTATCTTTGTACCATGCGGCGGAAAAACGAACGATATAACGAACCTGTGGTCCGGGGCGTGGTCGCGCAGCTGCGCGAACTGCGCCATGCGCGCAACCTCTCCCAAAAGCAGGTCTTCACCGACACCGACATCAACATCGGCCGGATCGAATCCGGACGCGGGAACATCTCGGTCTCGACGCTTGCCGACCTGTGCGCCTACTACGGAATCCCGCTCCGGGAATTTTTCGAACGGCTCGAAGCAGGAATCGCTTCCGGAGAATGACACCCCGCATAGGAGGGCGGCCGCGGGTCGCGGCAAAAAGACGAAAATCCCGCTTCCGACACTCGGAAGTGGGATTTTTCATTCAGGCCGGGATACGACTTATTTCTTTTGAGCCGCAGCGTCCTGCACGGCGCGGAACTCGGCAAGCAGCTTCTTGTCGTCGTAGAATTTCAACTCTTCGCCCTTGATCTCGTAGCCGTCCACCTCGTCGAGCATCTTCACGAAAGCGTCCTCGTACTGCATCTCGGGACAGGCCATCCGGGTCATGCCGAGATTCTCGAACTCCAACTTCTGCCCTTTCAGCTCGTACTTGCCGAAGAAGCGGTTGCAGTTGGTACGGCCCGACACGAGCGTATCGGCGGCGCTGAATTGCAGGGTGAAGAAATCGGCCTCGGCGTCGACGGCCTTGGCGGGAATCGCCTCCATTTTGGCAAGTTTCCACGTCGTGCCCTCCAGCGGAAGGGCCTCTTTCTGCGATCCGCCACAGGCGGTCATGGCTAAAAGCAGCGCTGCGGCTGCAAAAATCTTTTTCATAATTTCAAAATACGTTTGTTAACCGAACAATTCATTCAAAACACGCGCCAGACGATAACCGGCTGCCGGCAACTGCCCCTCGGCAGGAGGCTGTACGGCCATCAGACAGGCGTCCGCCCGGGCTTTGTCGAACGCATCGCCGGGTTTGATCCAGTCATGGACAGCGCGGCAGCCGCGGGTGTTCCCCCGTCGGCGGGGCGTGCCGGCGGCAAAGGCGCACGGCGCGCATCCAATCCGCAAGGCACAGCAGACGATCAAACGGCGGCGAGCAGAGAAAAGCGTTTCTTCGCCTCGAGCCTGTTTCCGTCAGACAAATATAGGCAATATATTCGGGTTGCGCAACAACCGGCTGCCGAAAAGGATGAAAGCACGGCTTCCAACGCCGGCGACGCTTCGGGCGTTCGCAGAATACCGCCCAAAAAAAGGCCGCACCTAAACTGGGATGCGGCCCTTACAGCGGGAACAGACGGTTAGTACTCCATCTGCGCGAGACGCTTGTAGCCGTTGTAACGCCACTTGGCGTTCTCCTCCGCAGCGGCGAACAGTTCGTCGGCCTCGGCAGGGAACGACTTCTGGAGCGAGGTGTAGCGCACCTCCTTCAGCAGGAATTCGCGGAACTTCGACCAATCCGGCTCTTTCGAATCGAGCACGAACGGGTTCTTGCCCTGCTCCTCAAGCAGCGGATTGTAGTGCCACAGGTGCCAGTAGCCGCAGGCTACGGCCTCCTTGCCGACGGTCTGCGTGCGGGTCATGCCGCCCTTGATGCCGTGGTTGATACACGGAGCGTAGGCGATCACGAGCGAAGGTCCGGGATAAGCCTCGGCCTCTTTGAGCACGTTGAAGAGCTGCTGCTGCGAAGCGCCGATCGAAACCTGGGCCACATAGACATAACCGTAGGTCATGGCCATAGCGCCGAGGTCCTTCTTGCGGATGCGCTTGCCGCTCGATGCGAACTTCGCGACGGCGCCCACCGGCGTCGACTTCGACGACTGACCGCCGGTGTTCGAGTAAACCTCCGTGTCGACGACAAGGATGTTCACATCCTGACCCGTGGCCAGCACGTGGTCCACGCCGCCGTAACCGATGTCGTAACCCCAGCCGTCGCCGCCGATGATCCACTGCGACTTCTTCACGAGCCAGTCCTTGTGCTCGAGAATCTCCTTGCAGTAGTCGCAGCCGCAGGCCTCCAGCAGCGGGATCAGGCGCGCCGTAACCTCGGCCGATTTGGCCGACGAGCCGCGGTTTTCAATCCACTCCTTCATCACGGCTTTCAACTCCTCGGAGCACTTGGTGCAGTTGGCGATGGCCTTCTCCATCGTCTCCTGGACGCGGTCGCGGAGTTTCTCCACGCCGACGTGCATACCCAGACCGAACTCGGCGTTGTCCTCGAAGAGCGAGTTGGCCCATGCGGGACCCTGGCCGGCGGCGTTGGTGCAGTAGGGCGTCGAGGGAGCCGAACCCGAGTAGATCGAGGTGCAGCCCGTGGCGTTGGCAACCATCATCTTGTCGCCGAACAGCTGCGAAATGGCCTTGATATAGGGGGTCTCGCCGCAGCCTGCGCAAGCGCCCGAGAACTCGAACAACGGCTGTGCGAACTGAAGGTTCTTGACCGACTTGGTCTTGTCGACGACCTGCTTGTAACCGATATTTTTGGTGATGTAATCCCAATTCTTCTGCTGGGGCATCTGCTCCTCCAGCGGGCGCATCACGAGCGCCTTATCCTTGGCGGGGCAGACGTCGACGCAGTTCGAGCAACCCGTACAGTCCATCGGCGAAATCTGGATGCGGAACTTGTACTCCTTGGTCTCGCCGAGGCCCTGCTTCCACTCCACGCCCGAAGCGGCGGCCTCCTCCTCGGTGGCGAGGAACGGACGGATCACGGCGTGGGGGCAGACATAGGCGCACTGGTTGCACTGGATACAGTTCCCGATCTTCCACTCGGGAACGTTGACGGCGATGCCGCGCTTCTCATAAGCGGCCGTGCCGTTGTCCCACGTGCCGTCTTCGCGGCCGTTGAAGGCCGAAACGGGCAGCAGGTCGCCTTTCAGGGCGTTGATCGGGTCGACGATCTTCTTCACGAAGTCGGGACGCGCGGCATCGGCCGTGTGCTCCTCCTCCTTCACGACGATATTCGCCCACTCGGCCGGAACCTCGACCTTCACCACGGCGTTGCCGCCGGCGTCGACGGCCGCGTAGTTCATGTTGACGATGTCCTCGCCCTTCTTTCCGTAGGATTTCAGAATGGCTTTCTTCATCTCCTCGACGGCCTTGTCGAACGGAATGACATTGGCGATCTTGAAGAAGGCCGACTGCATGATGGTGTTCGTACGCGAACCCAGACCCAGCTCGGCGGCGATCTTCGTGGCGTTGATGATATAGAAGTTGATCTTGTTCTTGGCCAGGTAGACCTTCATGTGGTCGGGCAGCGTCGCGCAGGTCGTCTCGGCGTCGTGCACCGAGTTCAGCAGGAACGAACCGCCGGTCTTCAGCCCCTTCAGCACGTCGTACTTGTCGACGTACGAAGGCACGTGGCAGGCCACGAAGTCGGGGGTGGTCACCAGATAGGGCGACGTGATCGGCAGGTCGCCGAAACGCAGGTGCGACGAGGTGTAGCCGCCCGATTTCTTCGAGTCATAGGAGAAATAGGCCTGGCAGTACTTGTCGGTCGTGCCTCCGATGATCTTGATCGAGTTCTTGTTGGCGCCCACCGTGCCGTCGGCGCCCAGACCGAAGAAGAGGCCCTCGAACGTGCCGGGCTTCGCGAGCGAAATCTCCTCGCCGACGGGCAGTGAACGGAACGTCACGTCGTCGACGATACCCACCGTGAACTGGTTCTTCGGCTCGTTCATCTTCAGGTTCTCGAACACGGCCAGCATCTGCGCCGGAGTGGTGTCCTTCGACGAAAGGCCGTAACGCCCGCCGATGACGAGCGGCTTGCGGTCGCACGGACAGGCGGCGAACGCCTCCACGACATCCATATACAGCGGGTCGCCGTTGGCTCCCGGCTCCTTCGTGCGGTCGAGCACGCAGACGCGCTTCACGCTCTCGGGAAGCACCGCCATCAGGTATTTCACCGAGAACGGGCGGTAGAGGTGTACGGTGACGACACCAACTTTCTCGCCCTTGGCCGTCAGGTAGTCGACCGTCTCCTTGATGGTCTCGGTCACCGAACCCATGGCGACGATCACGTTCTCGGCGTCCTTCGCGCCGTAGTAGACGAACGGCTTGTAGTCGCGTCCCGTGATCTTCGAAATCTCCTTCATGGTGTCGGCCACCATGTCGGGAATGGCGTCGTAGAACTTGTTCGAAGCCTCGCGCGTCTGGAAATAGATGTCGGGGTTCTGGGCCGTACCGCGCGTAACGGGGTGTTCGGGGTTCAAAGCGCGGGCGCGGAACTCCTTCAGGGCGTCGCGGTCGAGCAGCGCCGTCAGCGCGGCTTCGTCGATCAGTTCGATCTTCTGGATCTCGTGCGAGGTGCGGAAACCGTCGAAGAAGTGCAGGAACGGAACGCGGGCCTTCAGCGACACGAGGTGCGCGATGCCGGCGAGGTCCATGACCTCCTGCACCGACGAGGTGGCCAGCATGGCAAAACCCGTCTGGCGGGCCGCCATCACATCCTGATGATCGCCGAAAATCGACAGCGACTGTGCGGCCAGCGCACGCGCCGAAACGTGGAACACGCCCGGAAGCAGCTCGCCGGAGATCTTGTACATGTTGGGGATCATCAGCAGCAGACCCTGCGAAGCGGTGAACGTCGAGGTCAGGGCGCCGCTCTGCAACGATCCGTGCACGGCGCCTGCGGCTCCGGCCTCCGACTGCATTTCAACGACCTTCACGGTCTCGCCGAAGATGTTTTTACGGCCCTGGGCGGCCCACTCGTCCACGAGCTCGGCCATCGTCGACGACGGCGTGATGGGATAGATGGCCGCGACTTCCGAGAACATGTAAGCCACATGGGCCGCAGCGTAGTTACCATCACAAGTGATAAATTTCTTTTCTGCCATTTTAGTTGAAATTTAGATGATATTTGTGTGTTTTTCCTAACAATCCAGACACAGCCCGGAAACACGGGCGATGCAAAGATAGCAATTTCAGCCGAGAATCCGCACTTACTTTTGTTCAAAAAAGCGTTATTTTTCGACATTTCAAATGTGAATCGAATAACAGCCGGGTTGTTATTCAATTAACAACAAACTGCCGGGAAATCACCAAGTTGCAGAACTGGCTAACCAATAGTGAATTACCCGCAGGCGCACGCATCCCGAGGGCGGAAACGCCGCGTCCGGACACGGCGCGCGGCGCGCGGACCGCAGGCCGGACGGACGGAGCCGCAAAAATAAGGTTTATGAATAGGACTTTCGGACACATTGGCCGCAAACCGGGATTTTTTATTAACTTTGCCCTCGGAAACACGTTTGCATTCGTTCTTTAAATATCGTTATTGAAACGGTTATATTGGGGCTCCTGAAATCTGGTAAATTTTTTGTAAACCCACAATGGATCGTACCCGAAGGGTGCGCGCTGATGTGAGGGGTTTACAGGCTTTACCAGAGCCGCAGGAGCCAGGATCTCGGCAGCACACTTCTCGTTTCTGCCGATGTACCGGTCATGCAGCGGCGGGAGCGATGGATTCCTATCCCAAACTTCTTCATAGTCACCGAATCCATTTTCCGAACAATGAGGCGTCACTTGTATTTCCCGCCGCTGCTTTTTTACGGTCCCCGGGGGCGCGACCGCCCTTTTATCTGCCGGAAGGTTCTACGGGACCACCCCACGCAATCCCGGTTTGCAGCCACCGGACTTTTTCGTACCTTTGCGCAACTATGATTCCATACACCAGAAAAACACTCCCCAACGGGCTGACCGTCGTGGTCAACCGCGACCGGGCGTCGAAACTCGCCGCCGTGAATATCCTCTACCGGGTCGGCGCGCGCAACGAAAACCCCGCACGCACGGGATTCGCCCACCTGTTCGAACACCTGATGTTCCGCGGAACGCGCGCCGTGGAGAATTTCGACCTTCCGGTGCAGATGGCTTCGGGCGACAACAACGCCTTCACCAACAACGACTACACGGATTTCTACATCACGCTCCCGAAGGACAACCTCGAAACGGCCCTCTGGCTCGAAAGCGACCGCATGGAGGGACTCGACATCACCCCCGCCAAGCTCGAAGCCGAGAAGAAGGTGGTGATCGAGGAGTTCCGCCAGCGATACCTCAACCAGCCCTACGGCGACCAGACGATGCTGCTGCGGGCGCTCGCCTACAAGGTCCACCCCTACCGCTGGGCGGCCATCGGCCTGGCGACCGACCATATCGCCGGAGCCACGCTCGCGGACGTCGAGTCCTTCTACCGCACCCACTACCGCCCGTCGAACGCCATTCTGTCGATCTCGGCCGACATGGAGGAGGAGCGGATGCTGGAGCTGGCCGAAAAGTGGTTCGCGCCGCTCGCCGACCACCCGTCCGCGACGGCCGCCATCCCGCAGGAACCCATGCAGACACAGGCCCGCCGCCAGGAGGTCGAACGCGACGTGCCGGCCTCGACCGTCACCGTAGCCTATCACATGTGCGCACGCACCGACCCCGAATTCTACACCGCCGACCTGGTTTCGGACCTGCTCTCGGGCGGCGACTCGGGACGCCTCTACACGCACCTCGTCAAAGAACGCAACCTGCTGTCGAGCGTCAACGCCTACGTCACGGGCGACGTCGACCCGGGGCTGTTCGTCTTCACGGGCCAGCTGCTCCCGGGCGTGACGCCTGAAGCGGCCGAAGCGGCTTTCCGCGAAGAGATCGAAGCCCTGCAAACGACCGTCGCGACCGCATACGAAATCGAAAAGGTCAAGAACAAGTTCGAAGCCAACACGCTCTTCGGCGAACTGAACGTCATGAACAAGGCGATGAACCTCGGATTCTACGAGATGCTGGGCGACCTCTCCCTGATCAACCGCGAGGTGGACCGCTACCGCGCCGTCACCGACGAGGACATCCGCTCGTTCAGCCGCCGCACGCTGCGGCCCGAAAACAGTTCCACACTCATTTACAACGCCAGGAAATGACACAACCCCGCATAACTCCCTCGCAGGTCGAGGTCGCCGAAGCCCGCCGCACGACGCTACCCAACGGCATCGGACTCTACACGCTCGCCTCCGACGATTTCGAGGTGCTGCGCATCTCGTTCGTCTTCCGCGCCGGATCGGCCCTCCAGCAGGCGCCCTTCTCGGCGTCGGCCGCCGCCAACCTCCTCTCCGAAGGCTCACGCGACATGACGGCGCACCAGATCGCCGAACAACTCGACTACTACGGCTCGTGGTACGACGTGAACGTCGACCGCGACTACGCCTACATCAATTTCGCCACCCTCTCGAAATTCTTCGACCCGACGCTCGCCGTAGCGGAGCAGATCCTGCTCTGCCCCGCATTCCCCGAGGAGGAGCTGCGCACCTACGCCGCCAAACGCAGACAGCGGCTGGCGGTCGAGCGGGCGAAGATCGACGTGAAGGCCCGCGAGGCCTTCGCACGGGCGCTGTTCGGGGAGCGGCATCCTTACGGCGTCTCGTCGCACGAGGAGGCCTACGACAGCCTCACGCGCGACGACGTGGCGGGATTCTACCGCCGGTTCTACACCGCCGAAAACTGCTTCGTCGTGTGCAGCGGGCGCATCGGCGACCACGAGCTGAAGGCCGTGGCGGAGCTTGCCGGACGGATTCCCCGCGGCGCGGCCGAAGCGCCGCCCGCCTTCCCCGCGCCCGAGACCACGCATACGGCGTTCGTCGAGTACCCGGGGGCCGTGCAGTCGTCGCTGCGCATCGGCCGCCTGCTGTTCCCGCGCACGCATCCCGATTTTTTGGGCATGCAGGTCGTGGCGACGGCCCTGGGCGGCTATTTCGGCTCGCGCCTGATGCAGAACCTCCGCGAAGAGCACGGCTACACCTACGGCGTGGTCTCGGCGATGGTCAACTTCGAACGCGAAGGCTATTTCGCCATAGCGGCCCAGGTCGGCGCAGACGTGACGCAGGAGGCTCTGCGGGAGATTTACGCCGAGATCGAACGCCTCGGCGCGGAGCCGATGCCGGAAGCGGAACTGGAGCTGGTGAAAAACATGATGACGGGCGAGATGATGCGCATTCTCGACGGGCCGTTCGGCATCGCCGACGTGACGATCGAAAACATCCTCTGCGGCTGCGACAACACGGTGATCGGCAGCAACATACGCCGTATCCGGGAGATGACGCCCGCCGGGGTGCAGCAGCTGGCCCGGAAATACCTCTGCCGCGAAGACCTGGTGACGGTGGTCGCCGGGGCGGAAAAACCGGCCGGCATGTAACGGCAGGCCGGAGCAAAATGCGTTTTCGATTTTAGAGGAACAGATTTGTGCTTAAACGAAGAGCGGCACGGATGGGTAGTATCGAAATACGTCCCATTCGTGCCGCACGAATGCAAGTGCAAAGATGCCCTATAAAATCGAAAATCGCGAAACCCAATTCGTTAGCTCCACGAACTCGGCGACGCCCAGCTGCTCGGCGCGCCGGGTGAAGAAGGGGTGCTCGGCCCCGCCGAAATCGCCGAACACGGACTTCAGCGAGTTGCGGATCATCTTGCGCCGCTGGCCGAAGGAGGCTTTCACCACCTTCACGAACAGGGTTTCGTCGCAGCCGAGACGCTCCGTGGCATTGCGGCGCAGGCGGATCACGGCGCTCTTGACCTTCGGAGGCGGATTGAACACCGTCTCGTTCACGGTAAACAGATATTCGATGTCATACCACGCCTGCAGGAGCACCGACAGGATGCCGTACTCCTTCGAACCGGGAGGCTCGGCCAGCCGCACGGCGACCTCCTTCTGGATCATGCCCACGCACTCGGGAACGAGATCGCGGTTCTCCAGCACCTTGAAAAAAATCTGGGACGAGATGTTATAGGGGAAGTTGCCGATGATTTTCAGTCCTTCGGGAAAGCGTTCGCGCAGGTTCATCCCGAGGAAGTCGCCCGCGACGAGCCGCGGCGCGAACTCCGGGTAGTGCGCGTGGAGGTATGCGACGCTCTCCGGGTCGATCTCGGCGCCCCAGGTCACGATGTCGCTGCGCCGCAGCAGGAACTGCGTCAGCACGCCCATGCCGCACCCCACTTCGAGCACCGTACACGGTCCGCCGGCCGCACTGCCGCCCGAAAGCGAATCGCAGATTTTGCGCGCGATATTCAGGTCGACCAGAAAATGCTGTCCCAGCGCCTTTTTTGCCCTTACTTCTCCCATAAACTTTACATTGTAGGCAACAAAGATAAGAAAAAGCCGGCTCAAAACCGAATCGCCGGCGAATTGCAAAGCACTCCGGCAAACAAAAGCGCCGCAGCGGCGCCAAAGACAGGAATTATCGCTACCTTTGGGTCCATACGACAAAAAGATGAAACGCCTCCTCCCCACCCTGCTCGGTCTCTGCTGCATCGCAGACGCTTCGGCACAACTCAAAGTCCAATCCGTCCTGCCGCACGGCGCCGCGCCGGAGAAAACCGCGCCGGCGGTATACGATTCGACGGCAAACATCCGCACGGGCGGCGACGCCGCCTATTACGAAAGCCTCGTCGGGCAACGCATCCTGTTCTATCCCCGGGACATTCACGCCGATCTCCGCCCGGTCGCCTACTTCAACTTCCTCGCGGAAACGCCCGCCGTCGTGCGCATCGACACGGTGTGGCTGCGCAAACCCCGCAGAAAGGTCCGCCCCGAGGATTTCCGGATCGACACCCTTTACAGCGATACCTACCGTCCCCGGTTCTACAAAGACGAAACGACAGCCGCCTGCGGATGCACGACAATGGAGTCGCACGTTCTCGGACGGGACCTCTTTCCGACGGCTCCCGAAACGGGCTGGTTCACCCCGGCGGAAGCCATCGAAGGAAAAACCTTCGAAATAACAGGTCTCAAGACACACAGAATCCAGGGAGAGGCGTTCCGGGTTTTCCGGCTCCGATCCAAAGAGGGAGAAACACTCTATTGGTATGCACATGCGGGAAAAGACAAAACGAACCTGCGGGACGAATATTATCCGGTCGTCGTCGAAGGGCTGATCGAGAAGTACCGTGCGGCATACGTCGGCAGGGAGTTCTTCCTCACGAAGCGCAAACCCGAAGCTCCGGGATATGTTTCCGGATACTTCGGATTGCAGGCCAAGACCATGCAGGGCGAAGAGAACCGGCTGAATTTCGGCACGGAACTGAAGTGCCTCGACCTCCGGCTGATCGGCGACGGAACGGGTTACGCCGTGCCCGCGTTCGTATTCGAACGGAAAGAGGACAGCGTGCGGATTTACATCCCGCTTTGCCGCTACCCGACACCTTTCGGCGTCGAAGGATACACCCTCGGCAGCGACCGCGCCTTCATGGAAGAGCTGATCTTCACCCCGTCCGAAGAGGTATACGCCCAGCGCGCCGAGGAGGCCCGAAAGCGCGCCGAAGCCCGCCTGCAACAGGAAAAAGAGCAGAAGGAGCGTAAGGCTGCGCTCTACCGGAAATACGGCAAGGCTACTGCCGAGCTGATCCTGGAGGGCAAAGTCCGGATCGGTATGACCCGGGAAATGTGCCGTGAGGCATGGGGGTCGCCCGAAGACGTCAACACCATGTCGGGCAGTTGGGGCGTACACGAACAATGGGTCTACGGAACAAACAGCTACCTTTATTTCGAAAACGGAACGCTCGCCTCGATTCAGAACTGAACATGCGCCGGCCGCCGGACAATCTTGTCCGGCGGCCGGCGCATGCAGGGGGGCTGATCGGACAGGACCGAAGATTCGGAGCGACGCTCCGAGCCGGGATCAACGTCCAAACGACCGGACGAGCGATCCCGGACGAAAGAGCCGCACGGAACCTGCGGACCCCGGAAAACGATTCCGGCCGGGTCACGCACCCGGAACCGGCAAAACGACCGACATCCTCCGGTTACAGCCCCGGTCAGCGTTTCGAACGGCGGCTGCGCTTCTTTTCGAGCCGCTGCCGCTCGCGATTTTCCCGGGCCACGCAGCGCTGCGTCAGGCGGAACGTATAGAGCAGGCCCACGAACCCGATACCGAGCAGCGCAACCCAGAACCACACGGCGATGCCGCGCTCCATGAATTCGATGGCATAGATGACGCCCGCGACAGCCAGCACCATCAGTACGAGGCGCAGGAGCTGCATAAGATTGGTTTTCATGTCAATCCTTATTTTGGGTAACTTTCCTTTTCCGGTGCTGCAACGCGCCGACGGTCATCGCGGCGGATGCCAGGGCCATGATCACGGGAACGTACCAGATGTCCCCTCCGTCGGCGACGGCGACCCGCCAGGCCGAAACCAGGGTCCCTATGAAAAATACGACGGCCATGACGGCCTGAAAACGGTCTATCGCACGCATCGGTCAAGGAATTTTGTGCTTGTTCACCTCATCGAGGTGTCTGCATTTCTTTTTGTTGAACTCGTTATACACCATTCCGACTCCGGCCGCGACGAACAGCACGCCCACGACCAGATCGAACACATTCACGCAGTTGGAGCGCGTCACCCGCCAATAGACATTGGCCCCGAGCCACCCCAGCGCGCAGATCAGAAAAATCACGGCTAAAGTAAAAGTCTTCTTGTTCATAGGCGTCAAAATTAGGTTATATCGGTTAGTTACATCCTTGCCAGCGGCACCCGAAGGCCAACCCCGTTTCATCTGCTTTTTGATTCCGGAGGAACGGTTTCCGGGCTTCGGACCCGAGCAGGAGCTGCAAAAGCAGGACGGTCCCGGGCCGCAGACGAAGTGCGGAAAACACCCCTGTAAAACCGAAAATCAGTTGCCCTGCTCGCACATAAACTTAATGCGCACCAGGCGTATCTCCTCCTCGGTATAATCGGCCCCCAGCTCCTCGATGGCCGCGTCGAGCGAGTCGCTCTCGGCGTCCTCCTTGAAGTAGAGGTAAATGTCCTCGATCTTGTCCTCGTCCATGAACTCCTTCAGATAGTAGGAAATATCGAGTTTCGTTCCGGCGTTGACGATGCCTTCGATCTCGGTCAGCAGTTCGTCGAAGTCGAGGTCCTTGGCGCGGGCGATGTCCTCGAAATCCATCTTGCGGTCGATCGACTGGATGATGAAGATCTTGTTGCCCGACTTGCTGGCCACGCCCTTGACGATCATGTCCTGCGGACGGATGATCTCCTTCTCCTCGACATAGGCCTTGATCAGGCGGATGAACTCCTCGCCGAACTTGCGCGCCTTGCCCACGCCGACGCCCGTGATGTTCTGCATCTCTTCGAACGTGATCGGGTACTGCACGGCCATGTCTTCCAGCGACGGGTCCTGGAAAATGACGAACGGCGGCAGCCCGTGCTGCTTGGCGACCTTCTTCCGCAGGTCCTTCAGCATCGAGAACAGCTCCTCGTCGGCCGCGCCGCCCTTGCCCATCGGAGCCACGGACTCGGCCTCCTTCTCCTCCTCGTCGTAGTCGTGGTCGAGGGTCACGGTCACCGGGAACGGCAGGGCGATATAGCCCTCGCCCTTCTTGTTGACCGAAATCAGCCCGTAGTTTTCGATATTCTTGTCGATGAGGCCCAGTATCAAAGCCTGACGCAGCACCGCGCCCCAGAAACGGGCGTCGTGCTCGGCGCCCGCACCGAACCATTTCGACTTGTTGTGCCCGTAGCTCTTGATCAGGGCCGTGGTCTTGCCCACCAGAACGTTGACCAGATAGTCGGCCTTGAACTTGTCTCCGATGTCGCGCAGGGCTTCGAGCGCCATCTTGAGCGCAGCCCGGGCGTCGATCTTCGGTTTCGGGTCGCGGCAGTTGTCGCAGTTGCCGCAGTTGTCCTCGGTATAGTCCTCGCCGAAATAGTGCAGCAGCGTCTTGCGGCGGCACATCGAACTCTCGGCGTAGGAAACCGTCTCCAGCAGCAGCAGCTTGCCGATCTCCTGTTCGGCGATGGGCTTGCCCTGCATGAACTTCTCGAGTTTCTGGATATCCTTGTAACTGTAAAAGGTCAGGCAGTAGCCCTCGCCGCCGTCGCGGCCGGCGCACGGCCCGTCTCCTGATAATAGCCTTCGAGCGACTTGGGAATGTCGTAGTGGATGACATAGCGCACGTCGGGTTTGTCGATGCCCATGCCGAAAGCGATCGTGGCGACGATGACCTCCACGCGCTCCATCAGGAAGTCGTCCTGGTTGGCGGCGCGCGTCGCGGCGTCCATCCCGGCGTGGTAGGCCCGCGCGCGGATGCCGTTGGCCACCAGCAGTTCGGTGAGCTCCTCGACCTTCTTGCGGCTCAGGCAGTAGATGATGCCGCTCTTGCCCTCGTTCTGCTTGATGAAACGGATGATGTCGTGGTCGACGTTGTGCTTGGGCCGGATTTCGTAGTAGAGGTTCGGGCGGTTGAACGACGATTTGAAGACCGAGGCGTCGGACATGCCCAGATTCTTCTGGATGTCGAGCTGCACCTTGGGTGTGGCCGTAGCCGTCAGGGCGATCAGCGGCGCCGAGCCGATCTCGTTGATGATCGGCCGGATGCGGCGGTACTCCGGGCGGAAGTCGTGTCCCCACTCCGAAATGCAGTGCGCCTCGTCGATGGCGTAGAACGAAACCTTTATCTTGCGCAGGAACGCCACGTTGTCCTCCTTGGTGAGCGACTCGGGTGCGAAATAGAGCAATTTGGTCTTGCCGTCGAGCACATCCTGGCGGACCTGCGCCACGGCGGTCTTGTTGAGCGACGAATTGAGGAAATGCGCGATCCCCGACTCGGCCGAGAAGGTCCTCATCGCATCGACCTGGTTCTTCATCAGGGCGATCAGCGGCGAGATGACGATCGCGACCCCGTCCATCAGCAGCGCCGGCAACTGGTAGCACAACGACTTGCCGCCGCCCGTGGGCATCAGCACGAAAGTATCCTTGCCTTCCAGCACATTGCGGATCACCGCTTCCTGGTTTCCCTTGAACGACGAAAAGCCGAAGTACTCCTTCAGCTTGTCATGCAGCAGGGAAGAATCAAATTGTTTCATTTCGCCGATAGTATGCTTTAAAAATCATAAAATTCAATGTAAAGATAAAAAACTTTTCGGAAAAAAGCATAACTTTGTAAAAAAATTATCGAAACGCAATGCGTCTTTACACCAGCGAGCTCGTCAAGAAATACAAGGCCCGGACCGTCGTCGACCACGTGTCGATCGACGTCAACCAGGGAGAGATCGTAGGCCTTCTGGGTCCCAACGGAGCCGGCAAGACCACGACCTTCTACATGATCGTGGGACTGATCAAGCCCAACGAAGGGCGCATTTTCCTCGAAAGCGACGAAGGCCAGGCCTCCGAACTGACGGACCTGCCCGTATACCGCCGCGCCCAGCTCGGCGTAGGCTATCTGGCGCAGGAGGCGTCGGTATTCCGCCGCCTGTCGGTGGAGGACAACATACGGGCCGTGCTGGAGATGACCTCCTTCTCGAAGGAGTACCAGAACGAACGTGTCGAAGCGCTGATCGAGGAGTTCCGACTGCAAAAGGTGCGCAAAAGCCTCGGCATACAGCTCTCGGGCGGCGAACGCCGCCGTACGGAGATCGCGCGCGCCGTGGCCATCAACCCGGCGTTCATCCTGCTGGACGAACCGTTCGCCGGCGTGGACCCGATCGCCGTGGAGGACATCCAGTCGATCGTGGCGACGCTCAAGCACAAGAACATCGGCGTGATCATCACCGACCACAACGTCGACGAGACGCTGGCCATCACCGACCGCACCTACCTGCTCTACGAGGGCAAGATCCTGAAAACGGGTACGGCCGAAGAGCTGGCCGCCGACCCGATGGTCCGCAAGGTCTACCTCGGGCAGCATTTCGAGCTGAAGAAGAGCCATCAGCTGACGCAGGAGATGAAAAACCGCAAGGGACAGGAGGTTAATGAGTAAATATGGATAAAACGGTTCCGCCGGGCCGCGTCAAAGGCACGCTGACGCCGCCCTGTTCGAAAAGCTATGCACAGCGTGCCCTCGCAGCGGCACTGCTCTCGGAGGAGGTTTCGGTGCTGCGCAACATCGAATTCTGCGACGACACGCGTTCCGCCCTGCAATGTATCGAGACGCTCGGCGCGCGGGTGCGCCGGGTCGACCCCACATCGCTCTCGATCGAAGGCGGACTGTCCCCGAAGGGCTGCGTGCTCAACGTCGGCGAATCGGGCCTCTCGACACGTCTTTTCACGCCCGTGGCATCGCTCTGCCCCACACCCGTCACCATCGAGGGGCGCGGCTCGCTGCTGCGCCGCCCGATGCAGATGATGTTCGAACCGCTCCGCCGGCTGGGCGTGCGGGTCCGCGACAACGGGGGATTCCTCCCCATCGAGGTCTGCGGCCCGATCCAGGGCGGAGAGGCCGAAGTCGACGGGTCGGTCTCGTCGCAGTTCATCACGGGGCTGCTGCTCGCGCTGCCGCTGGCCAGGCGCGACACCTCGCTGCACGTACGCGGAGCGGTCTCGACACCTTATTTAGATATGACGCTCGACACGGCCGCCCGCTTCGGCATCGAGATCAGCCAGCGCGACTACGAGGAGTTCTACATCCCCGGACGCCAGCGCTACCGTTCGACCTATTTCAGCATCGAGGGCGACTGGAGCGCCGCGGCGATGCTGCTGGTGGCGGGTGCCACGGCCGGAGAGGTCACCGTGCGCAACGTCTCGATGCTCTCGAAGCAGGCCGACACGGCCATCTGCACCGCGCTGGTGCGCGCAGGAGCCGCCGTGATCAACGAGGAGGACTCGGTGACGGCCCTGCACAGGCCACTCCGGGCCTTCGAATTCGACGCCACGAACTGTCCCGACCTGTTCCCGGCGCTGGCCGCGCTGGCCGCCGCAGCCGACGGAGTGAGCGAGATCCGCGGCACCTCGCGCCTCGAATACAAGGAGTGCAACCGCGCGGAGGCCATCCGCGAGGAGTATGCCAAACTGGGCATCGAGGTCGACACCTCGGAGGAGGATCTGATGAAAATACGCGGCGGAAAGGTCCGCGCGGCACGCACGCAGAGCCACGGCGACCACCGCATGGCCATGTCGCTGGCCGTCGCCGCCCTGCGCTCGGACGAAGCCGTGGAGATCGAAGGGGCCGAGAGCGTCGCCAAAAGCTATCCCGGGTTCTTCGGGGACCTGGAACATATTCGGGTCTAAAACACCAAACCGCCCATGAACCAATTCGGACACAATTTCCGGCTCGCCATCTGGGGCGAGTCGCACGGACACCAGATAGGCATTTCGCTGGACGGCGTCCCGGCGGGCATCCCGCTCTCGGAGGAGGACTTCGCCGAAGACCTCGCGCGACGCCGCAGCGGAGCGCCCGGCACGACGCCGAGGCGCGAACCCGACGTACCGCAGATCGTGTCGGGAGTCTACGACGGCTACACGACGGGCGCGCCGCTGACCATCGAATTCGCCAACACCAACACCCACTCGCAGGACTACTCGACCGTCATGCGCCACTACCGCCCCTCGCACGCCGACCTGGTGGCCTACCACAAATTCGCCGGATTCAACGATCCGCGCGGCGGCGGACACTTCTCGGCGCGCCTCACGGTGGCGCTGGTCGCCGCGGGCGTCGTGGCCAAAAAGATGCTGCCCGCAAGCATCCGCTTCGCGACCCGGCTGACCGAGATCGGCGGCTGCACCGACCCCGAACGTTTCAACGAGGTGCTGCATGCCGCGGCGGCCGACCGCGACTCGGTGGGCGGCATCGTCGAATGCCGCGTGCAGGGCGTGCCCCTCGGCCTGGGACAGCCCTTCTTCGACTCGGCCGAAAGCATGATCGCCCACCTACTGTTCGCCGTCCCGGCGGTCAAGGGGGTCGAATTCGGCAGCGGATTCGCCGGAGCGCGTCTGCGCGGCTCGGAGAACAACGACAGCTTCACCGACTGCGACGGCACGACGGCGACCAACAACGCCGGGGGCATCAACGGAGGCATCACCAACGGCAACGAGATCGTGGTGCGCGCGGCGCTGAAACCCACGCCGAGCATCGGCCGCGAACAGATCACCTACAACCTGGCGACCAACAGGGTCGAACCGCTGGAAATCCACGGCCGCCACGACGTCTGCGTCGCCCTGCGCGGCGCGGTGGTCGTCGAAGCCGCCGTGGCCATCGCCCTGGCCAACTTCATCCGCCAATGACGCGCCGCGGGAGCATCGACGCGCTGGCCGCACGGCTCACGGGACTTTACGACGCACGCGAAGCCCGCAGCATCGCGCTGGCCGCCGTGGCGGAGCTTTCGGGGCTTTCGCCGTCGGCCCTGCTGACCGACCCGGAAGCGGAACTCGCCGTCGAAGGGCTGGAAGAGTCCGCAGCCCGTCTGGCTGCGGGCGAGCCGTTGCAATACGTCGTCGGACACACGGAATTTTACGGCCGCCGCTTCGCCGTACGCGAAGGGGTTCTGATCCCGCGGCCCGAAACCGAAGAGCTGGTCGACGCAATCCTGCACGGAGAGCGCGAAGCCCGGAGGCTGCTGGACGTAGGGACGGGCAGCGGCTGCATCGCGGCTTCGCTGGCTCTGGGGATGCCCGGGACGGAGGTCTTCGCCGCCGACATCTCGGACGACGCGCTGACCGTGGCGGCGGAGAATTTCCAACAACTCGGCGCGGCGGTCACGCTCCGCAAAGCCGATGCCCTGAACGGGCTGGAGGAGGCTTTTCCGGAGCGGTTCGACGCGATCGTATCGAATCCGCCCTACGTTCCCGAGAGCGACCGCGCGGCGATGCACCCCAACGTCCGCGACCACGAACCCGGCCTGGCGCTGTTCGTCCCCGACGACGACGCCATCCGTTTCTACCGCGCCATCGCCCGGGCGGGACGGCAGATGCTGACGCCCGGCGGACGTCTTTGGTTCGAGATTTACGAACGCGCCGCGGCGGAGATCGTCCGCATGCTCGGCGCCGAAGGATACACCGACACCGAGGTCCGCGAGGACCTCTTCGGAAAACCGCGCATGGTATGCACCCGGCTGAAATAAGGAAAAAACGCGACAAGACGCCCGACGAGGCGCTCGCGGCGCTGATGCGCCTCTGCGCCCGCGCCGAAAAGTCGGAGGGCGACGCCCGGCGGCTGATGCGCGGCTGGGGAGTGGCGGAAAAGGACGCCGAGCAGGTGCTCGGCCGGCTGGTGCGCGACCGCTTTATCGACGACAGCCGCTACGCCGAGGCCTTCGTGCGCGAAAAACTGCGGCTCAGCGGCTGGGGCGAGTACAAAATCCGCACGGCGCTCCAACACAAGGGGGTTTCGAAGGAACGGATCGACGCGGCGCTGTCGCAGGCCGACCGTCCGGCAATGGTCGAGCGGCTCGCGCAGCAGCTCGAACGCAAGGCCCGGACGGTGAAACACGCCTCGCAATACGAATTGAAAACCAAACTGATACGCTACGGGCTTTCGCTCGGATACGACTACGAGGCCGTCATGGACGCAGCCTCGGCAATGGTCAGGGAGACGGACACATGCAACGATTTCTAATACTTTTTCTGCTTACGACGGCCTGCCTCGGGGCACAAGGTCAGCAACTCGACCCCAACGACTACATCTACCCCCTGCGGGAGCTCAAACAACGGCTCTACTCGGCCAATTTCGGCGAAATCCGTCCCGGGCATTTCCATGCGGGCGTGGACATCAAGACCGACGCCGAGGAGGGCAAACCGGTCGTGGCCGCGGCCGACGGCTACGTTTCGCGCGTGGTATTGCAGGCGGGCGGCTACGGGCGCGCCGTCTACCTCACGCTCCGCAACGGCACGACGGTCGTCTACGGCCACCTCCGGCGTTTCCGCGACGACATCGAGCGGCACGTGCGCAGGGAGCGTTACGAACGCCGTTCGAACGGCGTGAACCTCTGGTTCGGTCCCGGAACCTGGCCCGTGAAGCAGGGCGACGTGGTGGCTTACTCGGGCGACAGCGGTTCGTCGGGCGGCCCGCACCTCCATTACGAAATCCGCGACACGGAGACCCAGCGGCTCTACAACCCCGTCCGCGAAGGAATCATCCGCCCCAGGGATGAATATCCGCCGCGCATCGTGCGCCTGCACTACGTCGAGGTCGACACCGTGCAGGGCGTGCCCGTGCGCAGCGTCCCGGAGAGCTACGCCGTGATCCGCACGGCCGCAGGCCGTTACGCCCTGACCCACGACGGGCCCGTCGGCGTGGGCCGCAGGGGCTATTTCGTGGCCGAAGTCACCGACCGCCGCAACGATGTCTGGAACTCCTTCGGGGTATGGCGCGTCACAGCCTTCGCGGACGGCATCCCCTGCTTCGAATTCCGCATGGACAGCTTCACCTACGACATATCGCGTTGCAGCGATGCCGTGAGCTGTTACCCGATACAAATCAATTCGCACAACGAGGCGATCCGCCTGGCCCAGCTGGAGGGCGCGCCCGACAGTTTCTACCCGACGATGGCGGAACGCGGGCTGATACGCACGGCGGAAGGGCAGGTGCGCCGCATCCGCATCGAGGCCGAGGACGACTGCGGCAATGTCTCGACGCTGGAATTCGCCGTCCGCGGACGCGCCGGGGAGTTCCGCGCCGAGGCCGACACCACGGCCGTGACGCTGCGGCCCGACCGGACTTCGGTCCTGCGCGTCGGACGCGAGGCGGAGGTCCGCATTCCCGAAGGGACGATTTACGAGCCGATCTTCGTCCGTCCCGGACTCGGAGAGGCCCCGCAGGCGGATTCGGGCGTCGTCGTGCTCTCGCCCGCCTACCGTTTCTTCGACCCCGCGACGCCCCTTTTCCGCGCCGTGGAGGTCACGCTCCGCGCCCGCGTGCCGCGCCCGCTGCAACTACGCGCCCAACTGGCCGTACGCACGCGCAGAGGCTCGCTGGCCTGCGTCGGAGGCGCATATGCCGACGGCGCGGTGACGGCTTCGGTGCGGACGGCCGGAGACCTGGCGATCGTAGCCGACACGCTGCCGCCCGCGATCCGTCCGCTCTTCGCCGAAGGCGCCGACCTCACCCGGGCCGAAGGGGTGCGGTTCCGCGCCGCGGACAACTTCTCGGGCATCGCCTCGTGGAGGCTGCACATCGACGGCAAATGGGTTCCCTGCGACCGTTTTCCGATGAAAGGAACGCTGGTTCATTTCTTCGACGCGCCGGCGCAGCGGCGCACCCACGCCGTGCGTCTTTCGGTCACCGACGGATGCGGAAACGCAACGCATTTCGAAGGAACATTTTACCGTTGACGAACGACGGTTTTGGAAAAAATTTCCTATATTTGCGGGAACTGCAACGTAATACACAATGACAGACAACAATACATCCGAACGTAAGCCGTTGATCCTGATTGCAGAAGACGTGGAAAGCAATTACAAGCTGCTGGAAATAATCCTCAAGAAAGAGTATGACCTGCTCTGGGCGAAGAACGGCAAGGAGGCAGTGGCGTATGCGCTATCGCACAATCCCGACGCCGTATTGATGGATATTAAAATGCCTGTGATGGACGGTATCGAGGCGCTGAAGGAGATTCGGCTCCATACGGACAGTCTGCCCGTCATCATGCAGACGGCCTATGCTTTCGACACCGACCGGCGCGTCGCCGAGGAGGCGGGATGCAACGGATTCATCACCAAGCCCGTCATGCCGCGCGAACTGAAAATGTATCTCGACAAATACCTCACGAAATAGAGCCGGGACCGTTTTTCCGGAGTATGGCGGACCGTCCGGGTCCGGAGCAAGAAATCGGACGATAAGTTTGCAGTTGGCCCGAAATTTCTTACTTTTGCAGCGTTGTTTCAACGATGGTCTCGTAGCTCAGTTGGATAGAGCAACAGCCTTCTAAGCTGTCGGTCGTGGGTTCGAATCCCGCCGGGATCACAACGGACGGATTGGTTTTCAGGCAATTGAATTCAATCCGTCTTTCATTTCCGACCCGCCCCGCAACAACCCGAAGCGGCCCGTCCCATTCTTCCGGACAACCCCGTCACAGCCGTGAAATGCAGTTTTTTAGGGCATTTATTTTGCCGGGCGGAATATTTTCCCTACATTTGCAGGCTTAAAAGCCCGAAGGGGTGAGCGTTTTTTATTAATTACAACAAAATTTTATAGCAAATGGCTGTTAAAATTCGTCTGGCACGTCACGGTAAGAAGGGTTATGCCTTCTATCACATCGTTGCCGCAGATAGCAGAGCGCCACGTGATGGTAAATTCATCGAGAAGCTGGGAACCTACAACCCCAACACGAATCCTGCTACGATCGACCTGGACTTCGGGAAAGCCCTGGATTGGTTACAGAAAGGCGCACAACCTACGGACACCTGTCGGGCTATCCTCTCGTACAAGGGCGTAATGTACAAGAAACACCTGCTGGGCGGCGTCGCCAAGGGTGCGTTCACCGAAACCGAGGCAGAAGCCCGCTTCAACAAGTGGATGGAAGCCAAAGCCGGCAAGATCGAAGCCAAGACCAACAAGCTGGCCACCGACGCCAAGTCGGCCGAGAAGGCCCGTCTGGCTGCCGAGGCCAAGATCAAGGAGGAGCGCGCTGCCGCAATCGCCGAGAAGAAGGCCGCTGCCGAGGCTGCCGCCCGTGAGGCCGCCGAGGCTGCCGCTGCGGAGACTGCTGCCGAAGAGGCCGCTCCGGAAGCTCCCGCCGCCGAATAATAAGGCGACACAGGGAAGGGACGCGGCAAGACGTTTCCCGATCCGAATAAAAACGGTAAACTTCCCACGGGAAGATTACCGTTTTTTTTGTATTTTTACGCCATAATTCAACCGACATGATCGTTCCCGCAGGCAGAATCAACAAACTTTTCGGCACGGAGGGCGGAGTGATGCTCTCGCTCTACCCCGCTTTCCCCGAGGATTTCACGACCGACACCCCGCTGCGCGTCACCATCGACGCGCTGGAGGTTCCGCTCTGGTGCGAGCGTTTCGAACGCCGCGGCCAGTCGGGAGCCACGGCGACATTCGCCGATTTCGACACCGAGCGCAGGGCGCAGGAGCTTGTCGGGCTGGAATTCCGGATCGAGATGAACGGCGAAGAGGACGACGACGAATTTTACCTCGAAAACCTGATCGGCTTCGCGGTCGTGGCCGAAGAGGCCGGAGCCTCGTCCGGAAGGGCGGCGACCGCCGCCGGCGAAACCGGGTCATGCGCCTCCGGGAAACTCTGCGGGACGGTCACCGACTACTACGACAGCGACGCCAATCCGCTGTTCGAACTGGAGATCGGCGGACGGCAGGTGCTGGTCCCCGCCGTCGAGGAGTTCATCGCCCGCATCGACTTCGAGGGGCGCACGATGCACCTGGTGCTGCCCGAAGGACTCTTGACATTGGAATAAGGATGGCACGGGTGGTAATCGGACTTTCGGGCGGCGTCGATTCGTCGGTGGCGGCCTGGCTCCTCAAGGAGCAGGGGCATGAGGTCGTAGGGCTTTTTATGATCAACTGGCACGACACGACGGGAACGCTCGAAGGCGACTGTCCGTGGCACGACGACCGGGTTTTCGCCGAACTCGTGGCCAGGAAACTCGACATCGAGCTGCACGTGGTCGACCTCTCGGCAGACTACCGCACGCGTGTCGTGGATTACATGTTCGCCGAATACGAACGGGGCCGCACGCCCAATCCCGACGTGCTGTGCAACCGCGAAATCAAATTCGACGTATTCCTGCGCGAGGCGCTGAAGCTGGGCGCCGACTACGTGGCCACGGGCCACTACTGCCGCAAGGCGGAAGAGACGCTGCCTGACGGGAGGACGATCCATAAGCTGCTCGCAGGCAGCGATCCCAATAAGGATCAGAGCTATTTCCTCTGCCAGCTCTCGCAGGAGCAGCTCAGCCGGGCGTTGTTTCCCGTCGGCGGGCTGCTCAAACCCGAGGTGCGGCGCATCGCCGAGGAGCAGGGTCTCGCCACGGCCAAACGCAAGGATTCGCAGGGCATCTGCTTCGTGGGCAAGGTCGACCTGCCGACCTTCCTCCAGCAAAAGCTCGCCCCGAAAAAGGGCAACATCCACGAAATACTCCCCGCATGGCCGAAATACGTGCGCGAGGAGGTCCCGGCGGAGGGAGAGCCGACGACCGGACAACTCGCGGCGCTGGCCGAACCGTGGCATTACACCGTGCGCGACGGCAAGAAGATCGGCGAGCACAACGGCGCCCATTACTACACCATCGGACAGCGCAAGGGACTCGGCATCGGAGGCCGCAGGGAGTCGCTGTTCATCCTCGCCACGGACACGGTGCAGAACGTGATCTGGGTCGGCGAGGGCGACGCCCACCCCGGGCTGTGGCGCCCCGCGCTGCACATCGCGCCCGGCGAAATCCACTGGGTGAACCCCGCCCGGGAGCTGACCGCCGGGCAGAGCGCCCGGTTCTCCGTCCGCATCCGCTACCGCCAGCTCTTGCAGGGCGCGCGGCTGTTCGTCCGCGACGAAGGGGCTTACCTCGTTTTCGACCGGCCCCAGCGGGGCATCACCCCCGGACAGTTCGCGGCGTGGTACGACGGCGACCAGCTGGTCGGATCGGGCGTGATCGAAGGCTGACCAACTCAAACCAACCATGATAAAACACCTATTATTCATTGCAGCCGGGCTGTCGATGTTTCACGCCGCATCGGCGCAAAAGTACGTCGACGCCTCGACGCTGACCATCATCGGCCGCACCTGCCCGATGGAGGGGCATCCCTATTACCGGGTCGACACGACGCGCTACCGTTTCGACAACGCCACCATCCGCCACTACTGCGGCTACCCGGCCGGCGTGGCCGTGCTTTTCACCACCGACAGCCGCCGGATCGAGGCCCGCTGGACCACCGCACCGCGCAGCTACGGCTGGAACATGACCCCGGTCCTGCAACGCGGCATGGATCTCTACGTCCGCGAAAACGGCGTATGGACGATGGCCGGTGCGGCACGTCCCGGATTACAGGACCGGCACGCCAGCACCATCGTCGAGCACATGGACGGACAGCCCAAGGAGTGCATGCTCTACCTGCCGGCGTGGAGCGAACTGCTGACGCTGGAGATCGGCGTGGACGAAGGTGCATCCGTCACGCCGCTCGAATCGCCTTACAAGCACCGCGTGATCGTCTTCGGATCGAGCGTCACCCACGGAGCCTCGGCCAGCCGTCCGGGCATGGCCTATCCGGCGCGCATGAGCCGCATGACGGGCATCGAGTTCGTCAATCTGGGGTACAGCGGCAACTGCATGCTCCAGCCCGAATTCGCGCGGCTGCTCGCCGAGACCGACGCCGACGCCTTCCTGTTCGACGCCTTTTCGAACCCCTCCCCGAAGATGATCCGCGAGCGCCTCGACGCGTTCGTGGCGACGCTCGTCAAGGCCCATCCCGACAAACCGCTGATCTTCATGCAGACCCACTGGCACACCGCAGGCAACCTCGATCAGGAGGCCGCGAAATTCCACCGCGAGCGGATCAACACCGCGGACGGGATGATGCGGCGGCTGGCGAAGCAATACGACAACGTCTACTTCCTCGACGGCGAATGGTTCTTCGGCCGGGACGCCGAGGGAACCATCGACTGCGACCACGGTTCCGACCTGGGCTACGACCGCATGATCTCGGAGCGGCTGCCCCGTATCCGGAAGATCCTGCGCAAATACGGAATCCGGTAGTCCGGGCGCATTGCGCCGGGTTTCGCAATCCGGCGACTGAATCCCTGCGTTTTCAACGCGGGGATTTTTTGCGTATCTCCCGGCTGCAAAAGATATTTGCACTCTTCGACTGGTGTTGTTTGCCGCTTTTTGGTCGGCAAAGCAGCCTTAACCGCGGCGTATGCCGCGGAGGCTTTGTACCTTTTGGTGGCAAAAGGTACCCAAAACCGCTCGCAAGAGCGGTCGTAGGCTTCTGTGCTTCCCACTTGTCCCGGACGCATCCCTCCCGGTGCGGATAATCTTCCGGGCGCACCGCGCCCGTCGTTCGCCCCCAGGGGGGGGGCTGGGGCGAACGAAACACAAAATGTCCATAAATCCGATAAAAGAGACAAAACATCTACCTATACGTAAGCGAATTTAAGTTATAACTAAACTTTCACTCTGGCATCTTTTTTAGTTTTACAACATCTAAACAGATGTTTGTGAAACCGAAAAGCGCGTTCGATAAATACGTCAGTGCAGCTGTCCGCAAAGAGCGGATGGCTCAACGTGTTTCACAAGCGACTTTAGCCTACGGAATCGGGGTGAGCGACGGATTTATCAGCCAAGTGGAAAGCCCCAAAAGTCCTTCGAAATACAACCTCAACCACATCAACGAAATCGCCAAATTCCTCGGCTGCTCGCCCCGCGATTTCCTGCCCGAACAACCACTCTAAACCGGCGGAACCATGTGGCTGCGTCTGCTGATAATTCTCAATTTTTCATTCTTAATTTTTAATTGCCACTCTTACGGGCAACGCCCCATAGGAATCGCTTTCTACGACGTGGACCGGATTTACGACACCGTCCCGGCGCTTTTCTACGACGACGCAGACTACACGCCCGAAGGCCGTCTGCATTGGACCGCAGAGCGTTACGCGCGTAAAATCCGCAACACGGCTGCCGTGATCGACTCAATGGCCCTGCCCCTGGTCGCCCTGTGGGGCGTCGAAAACGAACAGGTCGTGCGCGACATCGCCGCCGCCTGCCGGGGCGACTACTCCTACCTCCACCGCACGCTCAATTCGCTCGACGGAATGGATTTTGCGCTGCTCTACTACGGAGACCTCTTCTACCCGACCCGCGACGAGCCGGGACGCCGCTACCTCTACGTCGAGGGCGAACTCGGACGCGACACCGTGGGGCTGGCGCTGTGCGGCGACGCACGCATGGCCCAATGGGTCGTGCGCGACCTGCGTGCGGAGCGTCCGCACGTGAAACTGATCGTGCTGGGACGCTCGGATCTCCCCGACCCCGGACGCTGGGGACTGCGCGACGCGACCCGGCGCGCCGAACAGGCCGGACGGGGCACGGTACGACGCGGCGGACGGTGGCAGATGCGCGACCGTATCCTCGCGGACACGGCGCTGACCACCTCGGAGGGCGACGTTTTCGCACGCCGCTATCTGGTTGACCAAAAGAGCGGTAACCCCCTCACGACCTACTCCCGCGGGGTTTATCGCGGCGGCTACGGTTATTCGCTTCCGGTATTCATTTACATCCGGTAGAATTTTTTGGATATTTCGAAAAGTTTTCGTATTTTCGCAATCCCTTCGACGGAAATGCATTTTACGGATGCGGTAACGGAAACGTCACCGCAATTTTTCGGCTTTAAGGGTAAGGTAAAAGAAAAAATTTTTATATTTATACTATAATTCAAAACCAAAAAAGTTATGGCAGACGTAAAACGGGTCTATACCTTCGGCAACAAAGAGGCCGAAGGAAACGGCAAAATGCGTGAACTGCTCGGCGGCAAGGGTGCGAACCTTGCGGAGATGAACCTTATCGGCATCCCCGTGCCCCCGGGATTCACCATCACCACGGAAGTGTGTGCGGAATTCTACAAGCACGGCAAAGAGGCCGTCATCGAGATGCTCCGCCCCGAGGTCGAAAGGGCGATGAAGAACATCGAGAAACTGACCGGCATGAAATTCGGCGACAAGGAGATGCCGCTGCTCGTATCCGTACGTTCGGGCGCACGCGCCTCGATGCCCGGCATGATGGACACCATCCTCAACCTGGGCATGAACGACCAGGCCGTGGAGGCCGTGGCCAAGCGCACGGGCAACCCGCGGTTCGCCTGGGATTCGTACCGCCGCTTCGTACAGATGTACGGCGACGTGGTGCTGGGCATGAAACCCGTTTCGAAGGAAGACCACGACCCGTTCGAGGTGATCATCGAGGAGCAGAAGGCCAAGAAGGGCGTGAAGAACGACACCGACCTGACGACCGACGACCTCAAGGAGCTGGTGAAGAACTTCAAGGCCGCCGTGAAGAAGCAGACCGGCGAGGATTTCCCGACCTGTCCGTGGGACCAGCTGTGGGGAGCCATCTGCGCCGTGTTCGGCTCGTGGATGAACGAACGCGCCATCCTCTACCGCAAACTCAACAACATCCCCGCCGAGTGGGGCACGGCCGTATCGGTACAGGCCATGGTATTCGGCAACATGGGAAGAACTCCGCGACGGGCGTAGCCTTCTCGCGCGACGCCGCAACGGGTGAGAACCTCTTCAACGGCGAATACCTGATCAACGCCCAGGGCGAGGACGTCGTAGCCGGCATCCGCACCCCGCAGCAGATCACCATCGAGGGTTCGAAGCGCTGGGCCGTGGCCCAGAAGGTTTCGGAGGAGGAGCGCAAGGCGAAGTTCCCCTCGCTCGAAGAGGTGATGCCCGAGGTTTACAAGGAGCTGGACGAAATCCAGCACCACCTGGAGCAGTACTTCAAGGACATGCAGGACATCGAATTCACGATTCAGGACGGCAAACTCTGGATGCTCCAGTGCCGCAACGGCAAGCGCACGGGCGCGGCGATGGTCAAGATCGCCATGGACATGCTGCGCGAGGGTCTGATCGACGAGAAGACCGCCGTACTGCGCTGCGAGCCTGCGAAGCTCGACGAACTGCTCCACCCCGTCTTCGACAAGAAGGCCATCGCCAATGCGCAGGTCATCACCAAGGGCCTGCCCGCATCGCCGGGAGCCGCCACGGGTCCCGTGGTGTTCTTCGCCGAGGACGCCGAGAAGGTGCTGGAGAAAACCGGCCAGCGCGCCATTCTGGTGCGCATCGAGACTTCGCCCGAAGACCTCAAGGGCATGCTCGACGCGGCAGGTATCCTGACCGCACGCGGCGGCATGACCTCGCACGCGGCCGTCGTGGCCCGCGGCATGGGCAAATGCTGCGTATCGGGCGCCGGCGAATTGCAGATCGACTATAAAGCCCGCACGATCCAGGTGAACGGATTCACCGTGAAGGAGGGCGACTGGATCTCGCTCAACGGCTCGACGGGCGAAGTATACCTCGGTCAGGTAGCCACCAAGGCCGCCGACCTGAGCGGCGACTTCGGACAGCTGATGGACCTCGCCGGGAAATATTCGGTGCTGAAGGTCCGCGCCAACGCCGACACCCCGAAAGACGCCGCACAGGCATTCGCCTTCGGCGCCGAAGGCATCGGCCTCTGCCGCACGGAGCACATGTTCTTCGAGGGCGACCGCATCAAGGCCATCCGCGAGATGATCCTCGCCGACGACGAAGCCGGACGCCGCGTGGCGCTGGCCAAGCTGCTGCCGATCCAGCGCGGCGACTTCGAGGGGCTGTTCAAGGCCATGAACGGCTACCCCGTGACGGTGCGCCTTCTGGACCCCCCGCTGCACGAGTTCGTGCCCCACGATGAGAAGGGCCAGAAAGAGATGGCCGCCGAAATGGGCGTGCCCCTCCAGAAGATCGTCGCCAAGGTCGAGTCGCTGGCCGAGTTCAACCCCATGCTGGGACACCGCGGCTGCCGTCTGGGCAACACCTACCCCGAGATCACCGAGATGCAGGCCCGCGCCATCATCGAGGCGGCCATGAACGTCAAGGCCACAGGCATCCCCGTTCACGTGGAGATCATGGTGCCGCTGGTGGGCAACCACAAGGAGCTGCGCTACCAGAAGAACATCATCGACACGACGGCCGAGCAGGTGTTCTCGGAGCGCAACGACAAAATCGACTACATGGTCGGCACGATGATCGAGGTGCCGCGCGCCGCCGTGACGGCCAACCAGATCGCCGAAGTCGCCGAGTTCTTCTCGTTCGGAACCAACGACCTGACGCAGATGACCCTCGGATTCTCGCGCGACGACATCGGCAAGTTCCTGCCGGTATATCTGGAGAAGGGCATCCTGAAAAACGACCCGTTCCAGATCCTCGACCGCAACGGCGTGGGCCAGTTGATCCGCGAAGCCGTATTCAAGGGCCGCGGAACCCGCGAAAACCTCAAATGCGGTATCTGCGGCGAGCACGGCGGCGAACCTTCGTCGGTGGAGTTCTGCCACTACGCAGGTCTGAACTACGTGAGCTGCTCGCCCTTCCGCGTGCCCATCGCACGCCTGGCGGCCGCACACGCTGCACTCAATCAGAAGTAGCATTTCACGCCCCCTCGGGGCGACACACTCCGGAGGTCCGCGCACGATTGTCGCGGACCTCCTTTTTATTTATAAAAAAGTCGGGTTCATTGAATATATTTGGCCGCAATCGGGAAATTTCCTATATTTGTTTTGGCAAACAGTTTGAAATAACGTTTATTCAATATAAAAAAACGAAACATGAAAAAAATTCTTTTAACGGCGATCGTCGCGCTGTTCGCAGTAACGGCAGCATCGGCGCAGGACAAAGGCAATTGGGCGCTCGGCCCGCGTATGAACATCTACACCAACACGGGTGACGCCGTGGTGGGTCTGGGTGCATTCGGACGTTACAGCTTCACGGACAACTGGCGTATCGAACCGTCGCTGATGGCGCTGCTGCACAGCGGCTGTTCGATCGACATCAGCGTCGACGCGCAGTACGTCTTCCACTTGGGCGAAGGCTGGAGCGTTTATCCGGCAGTGGGTTTCACGGCCAATGACATCGGCAAGTGGGCCGCAGGCCTGAACATCGGCGGAGGTTTCGACTTCGAGGTAGCCCGCAACTGGGACCTTTCGGCCGGCCTGAAATGGCAGCCCATGTTCGACGACTGGCGCAAGAACCCCGTAGTCATCAGCATCGGCGCGGCATACAAGTTCTAACCATAGACGCCTGAAAACAGCGACCGGACCCGATTCATTTCGGGTCCGGTTGTTTTTTTGACGCCGGCGCACGAGGCTGGATGCATCGCTCTCGGTGCACGGCGCTGCGCCGTGCACCGAGAAACGACAACCCTCCGTTTTTGAGTGTCCCGAAGCGGATTTCGCCATAACGCAGTCCGGTCCGGACAGGAGATACAACCGCATTTCCCGTCCGGACCGGACAAAGCAGGGCGAAAGATGCCCGCGAGAACCGAAAACTACTGTTCGTTTACACGAATCATATCGAATATCCGATACCCTATCGGCGCGTAACTGCGCCATGCGGAGCGTTTGGCGCGATAAACGTACGGCTTTCCCCCGACGTAAACCGTCACCTCGGGCAAAGCCCGCTCGTCGAAGAAGCCGCAGAGTTCCGACCCGTCGGCATCGAAGGTGTACCGGTGCTTCCACTGCTTCTTTTCCGGTTCGAGGTAGAGTTTGTCCACCGGGCCGGACATCACCGCCGCATCCGCCGCGAAACGCACCGAATCGGCCGGCACGGCCTGCGCCATACGGCATGTGAAATTGATCGTGGCGCGCCCGCCGCGATGCTCCTTGTAGGTGATGTCGAAAGTCAGGTCGCCCGCTTCCCGGTTCTCGAAAAGCGTCACGGGAAAGGTGTGGTAGATCACCCCGTCGGTCTCGGCTTTCGAGACGTAATGGTTGCGGATATTCTGCGCCGGGAGCGTCGAGGCTCCGGCGATGCAGAGGGCAGCCGTCAGCAGGAGACGTTTAGTCACCGTAGACGATGATCGTGTAGATCGTGTAGACGCCGACATAGGACTTGGCCTGGTAGTCTACGTGGTGGATGCGCGTGATCCCGGCTTCGCGGGCCGCAGCCTGGATGCTCGCATCGCCCAGGGCGACGACACCTACATATCCCTTGGCCTCGGCCGTGCCGACCTTGCTCGACCCGGCGTTGCCCGTCACGGCCAGCCCGTCCTTCACATCGGTATAGATTCCGCCTACGAGGGGCGATTTGACGCATCCCGCCAGCATCATCGCGGCGAATGCAAAAGCGAAAAGTTTTTTCATGCTATCTGGTTTTATAGGCACAGCGGTATTTCCCCTTCGCAAGGTTCAGCAGCTTGCTCTTGAGCAACTGGCGGCGAAGCGGTGCGATCCGGTCGGTGAAGACCACGCCTTCGATGTGGTCGTATTCGTGCTGGATGACCCACGCCTTGAGTCCCGTGAACTCCTCGTCGTGCTCGACGAAGTCGGTGTCCATGTAGCGCATGCGGATCGACAGCGAGCGGGCCACGTCGGCATGAATCCCGGGGAACGAGAGGCAGCCCTCGTTGTAGGTCTTCTTCTCCTCGGAAAATTCGTAAATCTCGGGATTGACGAAGGCGCGCTTGTAATCGGCGCACGACGGGTCCTCCTCGGCCCACGGAGTGCAGTCGACGATGAACAGACGAATGTCCTTGCCGATCTGGGGCGCAGCCAGTCCGACGCCTTCGGCCTCTTCGAGCGTGAGGAACATGTCCTCGGCGAGTTTTTTCACATCGGGGTAATCGGGCGCAATCGGCTCGCATTTGCGGCGCAGCACCTCATCTCCGTAAATTACAATCGGGTATATCATAACAAAATCTATAAACAATTTTTCGCAGGCAATCTTGCTTTCGCCCGCCGTTATCGCGGTCTACGACCGCGTTTACAAGTCTGACCCCACCCCAAAACCCTCCCTCGGGAGGGGCTTATCGCGTCGCGTCCGGGTTATCGACAGGAAATGCTTTCCATATAGGACTGGAGGATAATCGTCGCGGAAATCTTATCCACCAACGCCTTGTCGCGGCGGGCCATCCTGCCGATGCCGCTTTCGAGCATCGTGCGGTGGGCCATCACCGAAGTAAAGCGTTCGTCGTAGAAAACCACCTCCTTGTCGGGCCACGCCCGCCGCAGGCGGCCGGCCAGCGGCTCGATGAATCGCCACGTCTCGGAGGGCGTGCCGTCCATCCGCGAAGGCTTCCCCACGACTATCGTACTAACGTCCTCCCGGGCGAAATATTTTGCCAGCCAGGCCTCCAGCCCCTTCGTCTCGACCGTCTCCAGCCCTCCGGCGATCAGGCGCAGGGGATCGCTCACGGCGATTCCCGTGCGCCGGGTCCCGTAGTCTATGGCAAGAATGCGTCCCAAATCAGAGGTTCAGCGTCCTGAACAACTTGCGGTAGGAGCACTCCTCGTCGACCATCGCGTGCAGCGACTCGATCTTGACGCGCTCCTGGGCCATCGTATCGCGGTGGCGGATCGTCACGGTCCCGTCCTCCAGCGTCTGGCCGTCGACCGTCACGCAGAACGGCGTGCCGATGGCGTCCTGGCGGCGGTAGCGCTTGCCGATGGAGTCCTTCTCGTCGTAAACCACGTTGAAATCGTATTTCAGCAGGTCGACGATCTTCTGCGCCACTTCGGGCATCCCGTCCTTCTTGACCAGCGGCAGCACGGCAACCTTCACCGGAGCCAGCGCGGCCGGGAAACGCAGCACGACACGCGAATCGCCGCCTTCCAGCGGCTCCTCGGTATAGGCCGCCGACATCACCTGCAGGAACATGCGGTCCACGCCGATCGATGTCTCGACCACATAGGGCACATAGCTTTCGCCCGTCTCCGGATCGAAATACTGCATCTTCTTGCCGGAGAATTTCTGGTGGTTGCCCAGATCGAAATCCGTGCGCGAGTGGATGCCCTCCACCTCCTTGAAGCCGAAGGGGAAGTTGTATTCGATGTCGGTGGCGGCGTTGGCGTAGTGCGCCAGCTTCTCGTGGTCGTGGAACCGGTACTGATCGTCGCCGAAGCCCAGTGCGCGGTGCCAGGCCATGCGGGTCTCCTTCCACTCGTTCCACCACTTCATCTCGGTGCCCGGGCGCACGAAGAACTGCATCTCCATCTGCTCGAATTCGCGCATGCGGAAGATGAACTGCCGCGCCACGATCTCGTTGCGGAAAGCCTTGCCGATCTGCGCGATGCCGAACGGAAGTTTCATGCGGCCCGTTTTCTGGACGTTGAGGAAGTTGACGAAGATGCCCTGCGCCGTTTCGGGACGCAGGTAGATCGTGTTGGCCCCTTCGGCCGTCGATCCCATCTGGGTGGAGAACATCAGGTTGAACTGCCGCACCTCCGTCCAGTTGCGCGTGCCCGAAATCGGGCAGGCGATCTCGCAGTCGAGGATGATCTGCCGCAGCTCCGCAAGGTCGTTGGCGTTCAGCGCATCGGCGAAACGCTTGTGCACCTCGTCGCGTTTGGCCGCGGTCTCCGCCACGCGGGGCGACGTTGCGCGGTATTTCTCCTCGTCGAACGACTCGCCGAAGCGCTTGCGGGCCTTTTCGACCTCCTTTTCGATCTTCTCGTCCTGTTTGGCCATCCACTCCTCGATCAGCACGTCGGCGCGGTAACGTTTCTTCGAATCCTTGTTGTCGATCAGCGGGTCGTTGAAGGCCGAAACGTGTCCCGAAGCCTCCCACGTCTTGGGGTGCATGAAGATCGCGGCGTCGATGCCGACGATGTTCTCGTGCAGTTTGACCATCGAATCCCACCAATAGCGCTTGATGTTGTTCTTCAACTCCACGCCGTTCTGACCGTAGTCGTACACGGCGCCCAGACCGTCGTAGATCTCGCTCGAAGGAAACACGAATCCGTACTCCTTGCAGTGCGCTACCAGCTTTTTGAAAAGTTCTTCCTGAGTCATCGTATTCTCTGTTGTTTACTGTTTTTCCAAATGACAAAAATACAAAATAAATGACAACAAGGGTCTTCGATCGGGATTTTATTTCTATATTTGTATCGGTAGCCTGCGAGGGCCGCCGACATACGACAATAAAAAGCGCATCGGCTTTTTCTTACGGGTGAAAATTGGACACTTTCACAGAACGATAAGGAACAAAGGTGATGCCTTCGCTGTTTTCAGCGCGGGCATATTTCCCTATCCTACCGTTCGGGTCGTCCAATACCTCACCTGTGGATACGAAATCTTGCCTGCGCCTTTTGTTTACCGGGACGGGAACAACCCTTTAAACAAAATAAACGAAATGAAAACAGCAAAATTCTTCATGGCGTTCATCGCCGCCGCGCTGCTCGCGTCATGCAGCGACGACAAGGATTACTCGGGCGATTTCGGGCAGATCAAGGTTCCGGACACGCGCCAGTTGGAACAGACGGTCTCCGCCGACGACACGCAGAGCGCACGGGGCGTGACCTTCACCACCGAAGGGGCATGGACCTCGACGATCGCCGAGACCCGCGCCGAAGCGCCCGCCTGGATTTCGATTTCGCCCGACCGCGGCGATGCGGCAGGCAGCTACACGCTGAAAATCACCCTCGAACCCAACACGTCGGGAGCGTCGCGCACGGCGACAATCGTCATCACGTGCGGCACGTCGAAGATCGAGATCACCGTCACGCAGGAGGGCGCGGACGACCCCATCGAATCGACACCGGCCAACCGGATAATGCGCATCGACAGCCGCCAGCAGACAATCCGAAACAGCGGCGATTCGGACCCGGAACGATGGACTTCGACCAGCCGCTTCACATACGACGATGCCGGACGCCTCACGTGTTACGAATGGGACGACACCCCGGAGAACTCGGCCGACGCCATGGATGAGGTCCTCCGGATCAGTTATCCCGACGCCAAGACCCTGAAACTGTCCGCCGAAACGACAGAATCGCCCGAAAAGGGATCGTACACCGTTACGCTCGACGATGCAGGGCGCGCCGTCGCCGCACGCAGCGACAACGGTCCCGAACGCTGGACCTTCGCCTACGACGGCAACGGATGCTGCAAGGAGTGCACATACAGCGGCGACGAGTATCACTACTACCCGCGCACGGTCTGCCGCTGGACCGGCAACGACCTCACCGGTCTCGACATCTACCAGGGCAAGGAAGTCGATTTCAGCTACGAATTCGAATACCACGCCGACCGGCCCAACACGCCCGCATTGTGCAACCTCGACCTCAACGCGCTCCTGTTCGACGTATGTCCCGACATCGAGGACGCCGATTTCTTCATGGGGTCGGTACTCTCCGGAATCGGGCGGCTGGGCAAACGCAGCGCCCATCTGACGAACAGCTATCCGGACGAGAGCAAGTTCTCGGTCGAGCCATTACCCGACGGATCGATTATCAGTTTCAGAGCCCTGAACGAGCAGATCGAATGGAAGCAAGTTGGCGGACGGGTTACCGAGGCTATCTGGATTCAGGAGGTGGAGTGTTTCCAGAAAAAAGACGGCAAGGAGACAGTCATCCCCGAACGAGGCTACACAGAAATCGAAACGCACCAGATCTTCTATTGACGGGCTTTTCTCCCAAAAACCGAACGGCGGTCCGTTAAGGACCGCCGTTCATCTTACCTGCCGGAACCCTTACCTCCCCATCAGCCCCTCGCGCAGGAACGAGAAATCGCCGTCGCGGGCGATGATGATGTGGTCCAGCAGCCGGATGTCGAACAACGCCGCGGCGCGCGCCACACGTTCGGTCAGCGTCTTGTCCTGCCCGCTCGCCTCGGGCGTTCCCGAAGGGTGGTTGTGCACCAGAATCAGCTGCGTGGCGAGCAGTTCCAACGCCCGTTTGACGATCAGCCGGTGGTCGACGACCGTGCCGGTCACCCCGCCCTGACTGATGCGGTAACGCTCGATAACCCGGTTCGACGAGGTGAGGTAGACGACCCAGCACTCCTCGTGGGAGAGGCGTTCCAGCTGCGGCCGGAACAGCCGCACCACATCGTCGCCCGTATTGATGAAATCGCTCCCGGAACCCCCGGAAGCGACAGCCCGCCGTCCGAATTCCGCCGCGGCCAACAGCATCCGCGCCCGTTTCAGGCCCAGTCCCCCGACCATGCGCAGGCGGGCTTCGGGCTGGTCGCCGATACGCGCCAGCGAACCGTCGTAAGCCGACAGCACCACTTCGGCCAACTGTTCGTCGTCGGTGAGCAGGGCAAGCAGCTCGCGGTCGCTCAAGGCCTCCACGCCCCGCGACGCCATTTTATCGAGGATATTCTTCATAAAAGCAGAAAGTGACTATATACGAATTCATACCGTTTTCATCCCGGCAAGCCGGTACAGCCGCCTGCGGAGGGTGTTTGAAACCGGGTCCGAATCCCCATCTGCCGGGCGGGCGCAGAACAGGACCGGAAATGCAACGGATTGCCACCGCCCTCTAAAACCCGCTTCCTGAACGGGTGCCTTCCAGACGGTCGACCTTGTCCAGCAGCGAAGCGCACTGCTCGTCGCTCATGTACTGCGACACGGAGAACGCCGCACGCTGTTCGGCCTCCTTCTTCGAATCCCCGGCTCCGTGGCCGACCTCCATGCCGTCGACCAGCACCGTGCAATAGAAAACCGGATGGTTCGAAGCGTATTCCTTGTCGTGCTCCGTGCGGAACTCGACCTGGTGGCGGTTCTTCTGGCTCCACTCGATCAGGCGGCTCTTGAAATCGCTCTCCGACTCGGTCAGTTCTTCCAGATTCAGGAAACGGAAATAAATGTTATTGATCAACAGCCGGTTGACGAACTCGTACCCCTGATCGAGGTAAACCGCCCCCATCATCGCCTCGAAGGCGTCGCCGTAGATATGCTTCTGGGTAATGCCCGTGCCGCCGTTCGAAATCACGTGGACATCCAGACCGAGGTTCACGGCCAGCGCGTTGAGCGACTGCCGCGAGACGATCTTCGACCGCAGCTGGGTCATAAAACCCTCGTCGCGGTCGGGGTATTCGATGAACAGATAGTCCGAAGTCACGGCCTCGATCACAGCGTCGCCCAGATATTCCAGACGTTCGTTGTTGATCGCGCGGCCGTCCTCCAAAACCAAAGAAGCTGACTTGTGAATCAAAGCCAGCTTGTAGAGTTCGACGTTGTGCGGAATGAATCCGAACAGATCGTCGACAATTCTGTAATATGCCCGGTCACGCCCGAAATTCCGTCGGATAGGACGCAGTAAAAAGTCAATCACGGCGCGGACGTTACAGGGATCAGAGTTTGCGGAAAATAACCGTCGAGTTGTGACCGCCGAATCCGAACGTATTGCTCAACGCACACTTCACGTCGCGCTTCTGCGCCACGTTAAGCGTCAGATTCAGTTTTTCGTCGATCTCGGGATCGCGGTTTTCGCAGTTGATCGTGGGGGGAACCACGCCGTGCGTCAGCGCGAAAATGCACGCCAGAGCCTCCACGGCGCCGGCAGCGCCCAGCAGGTGTCCCGTCATTGATTTGGTCGAGGAGATGTTGACGTTGTAAACATGGTCGCCCAGAACGCCTGCCACGGCCTTCAGCTCGGGAATGTCGCCCGCGGGGGTCGAAGTTCCGTGCACGTTCACATAGTCGATATCCTCGGGAGCGATGCCCGCGTCCTTGATGGCGTCGCGCATCGCCTTCATGGCGCCCTTGCCCTCGGGATGGGGAGCCGTGAAGTGGTAAGCGTCGGCCGAAGCGCCTCCGCCTACGACCTCGCAATAGATCTTCGCGCCGCGCGCCTTGGCATGCTCGTACTCCTCCAGGATCAGCGCACCGGCGCCCTCGCCGATCACGAAGCCGTCGCGGTCCTTATCGAAGGGGCGCGAAGCGTGCTGCGGATCGTCGTTGCGCGTCGAAAGCGCCTGCATGGAGTTGAATCCGCCGACCGAAGGCTCGTTGACCGCAGCCTCCGAACCGCCGGCCACCATGACGTCGGCCTTGCCGTAACGGATGGCGTCGAAAGCGGCCGTGATGCCGTGGTTCGACGAAGCGCACGCCGACACCGTACAGTAGTTCGGACCCATGAAGCCGTACTTCATGGAGATGAAACCGGCAGCGATGTCGGAGATCATGCGGGGAATAAAAAATGGGCTAAACCGCGGGGTTCCATCCCCGGCGGCCCAGCCCAGACACTCATCGAAGAAAGATTTGATTCCTCCGATGCCCGAACTCCAGATAACGCCCACCTGCTCCTTGTCGACCTTCTCGAGATCGAGGGCAGAATCCTCCACGGCCTGCGTGGCCGCGATCAAAGCATATTGTGTAAAGAGGTCGTACTTACGCACCTCCTTACGGTCGAAATACTGGGTCGGATCGTAATTCTTTACTTCACAAGCGAACTTGGTCTTAAATTTTTCGGCATCGAAATGAGTAATGGGTGCGGCACCGCTGACTCCCTTCTCCAGATTCGAAAAATACTCCTCTATACTATTACCGAGCGGGTTTATCGTACCGATGCCCGTAACAACTACTCTTCTTCCTGTCATAAATTTAAGGCTTTATCAGCCGTGAAACGTTGTTTAAGGGAAATTATTTCTTGTGTTCCTCGATATACGAGATCGCGTCGCCGACGGTAGCGATCTTTTCAGCGTCCTCATCCGGGATCTGGATATCGAAAGCCTTCTCGAACTCCATGATCAGCTCTACAGTGTCGAGCGAGTCTGCGCCCAGGTGGTTGGTGAAGCTTGCTTCGGGGACTACCTCCGACTCCTTGACACCCAGTTTGTCGACGATGATCTCGACAACTTTTGATTGAACTTCTGACATAATTTTAATTTTTTAGTTAAACAATTATTTGGAAATAGTTCTTTTACATTTCCAGAGCAATTTTGCGCAAAAGTAACACTTTTTTTATTACTTTTGACAAAACGGCCTGTTTTTTTATTCACAACTTTTTCGACATTTAGCACAAAAATTTAATTAATACATTCAAAACCACAACCTTATGAAATTGCTTCTGATCTCGAATTCGACCAATGCCGGCGAGGAATACCTGCGCTATCCGCTGCCAGAGATAGGGCGTTTTCTCGACGGGGTGCGCGAAATCGTCTTCGTTCCCTACGCGGCCGTCACGTTCTCCTACGCCGATTACGAAAAAAAGGTGCAGGCGCGTTTCGCCGAACTGGGCATCCGCGTGCGTTCGGTCCACCGGGCCAAGGACCCCGCCGCCCTCGTCCGCGGGGCCGAAGCGATCTGCGTCGGGGGCGGCAACACGTTCGCCCTGGCCAAAAAGATGCAGCAGCAGGGGCTTATGACGGCCATCCTCCGCAAAATCAAGGCCGGAACGCCCTACGTGGGCTGGTCGGCAGGCAGCAACGTCTGCTGCCCGACGATCTCGACAACAAACGACATGCCCATCGTGGAACCGGAGTCGTTCAAAGCCATCGGAGCGGTCAAATTCCAGATCAACCCCCACTACCTCGACGCCAACCCCGCGGGGCACGCCGGGGAGACCCGCGAACAGCGCATCCTGGAGTATATCGAGGCCAATCCGCGCCGTTGGGTGGCCGGACTGCGCGAAGGCTGCATGCTGCGCTGCGAGGACGGGAAACTGGAGCTGATCGGCCGACGCCCGATGCGGATGTTCCGCAAAGGAGTCGAAACCTTCGAGGTCGAACCGGGCGGCGACCTGTCTTTTTTATTATAAATAGGTATATCGTTTTATGAAAGTACTGATTGCGGGTCTGGGCCTTATCGGAGGCTCGTTCGCCCTGGCCCTTCGCGACCACGGCATCGCAGAGGAGATACTCGGGGTCGAAAGCTCCGAAGAACACGCCGCCGAGGCGTTGCAGCTGGGCCTTGCGGACCGGATCGTGAGTTTCGAGGAGGGTGTTCCGGAAGCCGATCTCGTGGTGCTGGCCACCCCGGTCGACACCATCCCGCTGATGGCTGTCAAGGCGCTCAACCGCGCGGGCGGCAGGCAGGTGGTGATGGACATGGGTTCGATCAAGGGCGAGTTGTGCGAGGTGATCTCGATGCACGCCCGCCGCGGACGCTTCGTCGCCGCGCACCCGATGTGGGGTACGGAGTACAGCGGTCCGAAAGCCGCCCAGCGGGGCGCGTTCACGGGCCGCAGCGTCGTGCTGTGCGACACGGTGCGGAGCGACAAGGACGCCCTGGCCACGGTCGAAAGCATCTTCCGCACGCTGGGCAGTCCGGCCGTCTACATGGACCCCGAAGAGCACGACCTGCACGCGGCCTATGTCTCGCACATCTCGCACGTCACCTCGTTCGCGCTGGCGCTCACGGTGCTCGAAAAGGAGCGCGAGGAGCGTCACATCTTCGACCTGGTGGGCGGCGGTTTCGAGAGCACGGTGCGCCTGGCCAAGAGTTCGGCGGCAACGTGGGTCCCGATCCTGCTGCGCAACAAATACAACGTGCTGGACGTGCTGCGCGAACACATACACCAGTTGCAGATCATGCGCCGGATGCTCGAACGCGACGACGCCGAGGGGCTGAAAAACGCCATGGAGCGCGCCAACACCATCCAACGCATCATCCACTGATGACCGCGGCAGCCGAAACGGGCCGGGCCGGCGAACGCGCCGCGACGGAATACCTCCGACGTGCGGGGTACGAAATCTGCGCGCTCAACTGGCGGCAGGGCCGTTACGAGCTGGACATCGTGGCCTGCCGGGAAGGCGTGCTGCATTTCGTGGAGGTCAAGACCCGGCGCTCCGGGTCGCTCACGCCTCCCGAGGCAGCCGCCACGCAGCGCAAGTTCCGGGCCTTGTCGCGCGCCGCCGCCTGCTACCTGCGCACCGTGGGCTGGGAGGGCGAAGTGCAGTTCGATCTGGCGGCCGCCGAAGCCGCCGCCGACGGCAGCGTCCGCGTCGAACTGATCGAAAACGCGCTGGAATACAATTGGTAATTTTGCAGTTCCGACAAATTGTACTATCTTTGCCGGACTGAAAAAGAACAGCCTGACGTCGGGTCACCGGGCGCGGGCGTTAGAAACTGAAAACTCAACACCGTAAATACCGATGTGGTTCTATAATTTCGGTCTGATTCTCTACGTTTGGGCCATCCGTCTCGTGGCGCCGCGCCATCCGAAGGCCCGCCTTTGGATCGAAGGCCGCAAAGACCTCTTCCGCCGCATGCGGGAGGCAATCGCCCCCACGGACAGGATCATCTGGATACACGTCGCGTCGCTCGGAGAGTTCGAACAGGGCCGCCCCATCATCGAACAGCTTCGCAAGACGCACCCCGAATACAAGATTCTCTGACCTTCTTCTCGCCTTCGGGCTACGAAATCCGCAAGAACTACAAGGGCGTCGACTACATCTTCTACCTCCCGATCGACACGCCGGGCAACGCCCGCCGCTTCCTCGACGCCGCGCACCCCGAAATCGCCATCTTCGTCAAATACGAGTACTGGCTCAACCTGCTCCGCGAACTGCGCCGCCGGAAAATCCGCACCTACGTCGTGTCGGCCATCTTCCGCCGCAATTCGGTCTTTTTCCGCCCCTACGGCGGCATGTGGCGACAGGCGCTGGAGTCGTTCGACGTGATGTTCGTGCAGAACGAGGAGTCGAAAAAACTGCTGGCGACGCTGGGCTTCGACAACGTGCTGGTGGCCGGGGACACGCGCTTCGACCGCGTGGCGGAGATCGCCCGCGCGGCCAGACGCATCGACGTCATCGACCGCTTCAAGGGCGACAACCGCCTGTTCGTGGCAGGATCGACATGGGAGCCGGATGAAGAGCTGCTGATCCGGCTGATAAACGACAATCCCGACGTGAAATTCGTCGTCGCACCCCACGAAATGGACGAGTCGCGTATCGCACGGCTGATGGCCGAAACCAAAGGCGGCGCGCTGCGCTACACGCAATGCACGCCCCGCACGACCTACGGTTCGCGGCAGCTGCTGATCCTCGACACGGTGGGGATTCTCGCCTCGGTCTACGGCTACGCCTCCTGGAGCTATATCGGCGGCGGCTTCGGCGTCGGCATTCACAACACGCTCGAAGCCGCGACGTTCGGACTTCCGGTGGCCTTCGGTCCCAACTACGAAAAATTCAAGGAGGCCCGCGATCTGGTGACGCTCGGCGCCGCCCGGTCGGTGACCGACTACGAGCAGTTGCGCACGTGGTTCGTGCCCCTGCGCGACAACGAGGAGTTCCTGCAGAAAACCAGCCGCATCGCCAAGGATTACACCACCCGCCACCAGGGAGCCACAGGCATCATCGTCAAAACGATTTTCCACTAAATAGCCGGCAGGCCCTCGCGTTCCGAACCGGACCGGAGGCATTTCCGCCCCCTCTTCCCGCCGTCGTTACAACAGCGGTCGGAGGCTGCGCGCGAACAACGGGCCGCCACAGCAGTCGCATCACACGGTCGCCGCCAAAGCGGCGGACAGCCCCGTAAACCGGGGACCCCGGCTTTCCGGAAAGCCCTTCATGCCGCAAGCGGCAAATATGCGGGAGAGCCTCCGCCTGGTTCCAAATTCAAATGAGGAGATTCGCGCACCGAAAAAAACGAGGCGGATGGAATGTACGTCACGCACAGCCCATCCGCCCCGTTAACAGTTTGTGCGGAAAGCCGCTCACAAACCGGGACGTCAACGCCCGAACAACAGGGCCGCATCCTTCGGACGCTTGTACCAGTCCTTTTCACGGGAACCGCCCGAAGCGCTTTTGAGGAACCAGTAGCAGTCGTCGATGCTCTGCATCTCCTGCGGCCATTCGAACTTCCACGAGGCGTCGTCGGGGTCCGAAACCGGAATGTCCAGCACGCTGGGATACTCCGCCGTATTGAAGCTCGACGGATAGATATAATACTCCGATTCGTTTTTCAGCCAGGGGACCACGTCGCCGTAAAGCGTTTGCACGACAGGCTCGCCGACGGGCTCGAAAGCCTGCGCCGCATAGACGTTCCGATAGCCCTTCAGGCCGGAAAGGAACGGCTGGAAACCCTTCGAATCCCGGAATCCGAAACTGTTGGACATATGCGATCCGGTCGCCATCAGCTGCACGGTGATCTGCTTGGCCCGGTTTTTCGACTGGTAGTAATCCCTGATCTCATATTGAACCACCGCATCGTTGAAGTCGAAATCGCCGCGGTACGGATAATTGTCCTCGAACAGGTAAAGCCCGACAGAGGTCTTGCAGGCGATCTCCTCGGGGTCCTTGTTGCCGCTGTTGCCGATCTCGACCTCCTCGCCGGGGGCGATGGTCCTCGGGTTGCTCTCGATCATGCAGAGAATGTCGTTGTAGTCGCCGTCGTATTTCGCGCTCTCGGTCACCACGCGGTTCTCCATGCCGAGGATGTTGCCCTGAAAATCACCCTCCGTGACATGGCAGATATAACCGTTGGCCAGATGCCGGTCGACGATCCGGAACGTCTTCTTGTCGTCCTGGTACGTCAGCGTATAATCCTGCACGCGCTCGTTGAGCCAGGGCGTGGTGAAACGGAATCCGCCGTTGCTCACCGTGCTGTTGCCGATGTAAACGAATCCGAGGTTCAGCCCCTTGGGGAATACGCCCAGTTTGTAACGCTTGTAGGAGGCGATATTCGACGAGAACTCCTCCCGGGTGTAGAAAACCCAGCTGCGCTGCGCCCGGACCTCGGAATAGGGAATCGCGACCACTTCGCCGTTCTTCACCCCGTAAAAGGTGCAGTCGCCGGGCGTCAGCCCATCCTGTTTCGAAGAGGGATAGGTGTAGAACCAGAGTTTGCCGAAAAGCTGGCTCTGGCGGCAGCCGCCGTCGCCGAGAAACGTGAGCCAGATCTCCGCCTCGTCGAAATCGCCCGAACTCGGCGTCCGGTCGATCACCAGGTCGGTGCACTTGAAAAGGTCGTCGCCCCGGACGTTATTGGTCTTTTCGGGAAAATAGATGCTGTTGACGGCCGTCATAACCCGGGCGCTGACCGGATTCACATCGGCGGCGCGGGTCTGCGGGCCGGGCCGGGCAGCGGCCGAGATCGACAGGTTCCCCACCTCGTAACTTTTCATCTCGCCCTGCGCCACGACATACAGCCTTTCAACGTCCTTCGGCACGTCGAGCGTAGTCGAAACAGGCGTAAAACCCGTCAATGCAGGCTGTTTCACAAGCGACTCCCCGTCGTAGGGATTCCCGAAATAGACCGCATAATACTCGCCGGCAACCTCGGAAGCGATATTCACCGCCACGGTCGTCCGGTTGTCGAATCCCCTGGCATACTTTTCATAAAATTCGGTATTGTCGACATCCTTGTCGATACACGACGCGGTCGACAATGCCGCGAGCACGAATGCCAGTCTGGAAATGTACATGGTTCAAACGTTTGATCGCTTAAAGATATACATTTCCGCCCAAAAACCAAATCAATTCGTCATCTTTTTCAGTTTTCCGCTCCGTACAACGCTTCACAGTATCTCTTCAGCTCTTTCCACGGATAGTAAGGGCCTCCGGCGAGGGGCAGATTGGCGTCGCGCTCATTATGCAGTACGCGGACGCGCACGTCCCCCGTTTCGGGATTGCGGAAGAAGATGAACTGGACGTTGGTTCCCATCGGCGTCACCGTATGGGCGTTCCACGCCGCAGCTACATCGTCGAGCGACTCCACGCGGGCATAGGCTCCCTCGGCGCGCAGCAGGGCCAGCAGCGGAACCACATAGGTGTCGTGACCGAAACGCAGCGAGGCCGAAAGGTCCGATTCCCCCGCAACGACGCGGTCGGCCGTCTCGACGATATTGCGCAGCAGCGGCCTGGCATCGGCGACGAGCGGATCGCCGAAGCGGGCCGAAGGTCCCATGATCAGGTAACGGCGGACGTTCTCGCACTCCCAGAGCGCATAGAGTTCCTCTCTGGTGAAGATTTCATAGAACGGCTCGATGCCCAGATGGCTGACGTCCTGCGTGATGGCGGCCAGCATGAAAAGATCCTCCATCAGATCCAGCGGCTCGTCGATGCACCCGGGGTCGGTGACGAGCGACTTCACGAACCGGTCGGGATTCACACGCACGCGGGTCAGGCTGTCCGCGACCGCCGAAGCGGCCCCGCGGCTCGCCTTGAGCGAGGGTCCGTTGGCCAGATAACAAAGATCGCGGGCGCTCGCATCGCGCGTGGCGCGGATCGCGGGATTCAGCTCCTTGAGACGTTCGTTGAAAGCCGCCATGCTCAAGATACAGCGCGGAACCTGCGTCGAGCGGCTCTCGATACGGCACACGCGGCCCCCGTCGGTCGAGAAAACCCCGGGATAGGCGGCGAACATCCGCTCGGCGATGCCGCGGTGTTCCTGTACGCCGCGGGGCGAAAGGTCGCCGTAGCGTTTGCAGGCATCGGCGGCCAGCGTCTCGACCTTGGCCAGCACCTCGCGGCCCTTGGGGGTCAACGCCCCGGCCTTGTCGGCTTTGCGCAGCGCGGCGAGCGGCTCGGCATAAGCCTCCTCTTTCGAGTGGTAGCGGCTTCCGTGACGGCCGTAGTGGCTGATGTAGAACGGCTCGTAGCCGTCGGGAACCGGAGCGGCCGGACCGGGCAGGTACTCGTAGGAGTGGTAGATGCTCGCGGTGAGTTCGGGACGGGCGGCCAGTTGGGCAGGGGTGGGCTGCGCAGCGGCGCAGGTCGCGGCCAGCAGCAGCAGGGCCAGCAGACGGGTTTTCAGTGTAAGATATTTCATAGTCAGCATTTATTGGTCATAATCCGGAGTACGAGGCTGTCGGTCTCGTTCATGCCGTCGCGGCCGATGGCGGTGAGGTTGCGGATACATTTGTCCACATCTTCCTCGATGATGCCCTCGACCGGGGTGACGCAATGGCCGTCCATGGCCATCATGGCCGACAGCACGGCCGTCGAGACGCCGCTCGTGAGCTTCATCGCACAACTGGGCTTGGCTCCGTCGCAGATCATGCCCGTCAGGTTGGCGATCATGTTCTTCACGGCCGCGGCCGCCTGGCCGTAGCCGCCGCCCATCAGGTAGGTGATGCCGCAGCTCGATCCCGTGGCCGCCACCACGCAGCCGCACAGCGCCGACAGACGTCCCAGGCTCTGCTTGATGTAGATGACCGTGAGGTGGCTCAACGTCAGCGCCCGGATCATCTGCTCCTCCGAGGCGTGCGTCTCCTCGGCGTAGACCACCACGGGCAGCGTCGCGGCGATGCCCTGGTTGCCGCTTCCCGAGTTGCTCATCACGGGGATCATCGCCCCGGCCATGCGGGCGTCGCAGGCCGCCGAGGTGTAGGATAGTATCCGTGTGAAGATGCTGTCGCCCATCACCTTCCGCTCGCGGTCGCAGCACAGCGTGCGGCCCACGCAGTGACCGAACTCGCCCGCGAAGGAGCGTTCGGCGGCGGCCTTGTTCAGGCGGCTGGTTTCGAGGATGAAGCGCAGTTCGTCCAGCGGCGAGGTCATAGCGAAATCCCATACGCGCGCGAGGGTCAGGGGCACGTCCTCCTCCTCCCCGCCGCCCGCCGCCGGGGTCCGCCTGTCGAGCAGCGTCTCGCCGTCGCGGCTGACGAAGACGAAGGAGGTATGTCCCCCGGCGATGACCGCCACGGCCCTGTGGCCGGCGGCTTCGGCCTCCGCCTCGATATAGAGTTTTTCATCGACGTCCTCTTTCAGGCAGATCGCGATGCGCCGCCCGTCGATCATGCGGCGACCGCGTTCGACGGCTTCGGGCGTCACGTCGCGCAGCACCTCCAGCTGATATTCCGAACGCCCCACCAGCGCCCCGAGGGCTACGGCGATCGGCAGTCCGATCATCCCCGTGCCGGGGATTCCGACACCCATGGCGTTCTTGAGGATATTGGCGCTCAGGCGCACCGTGATTTTTTCGGGTTCCCCGCCCAGCGTTTCGGCGGCACGCGCCGTGCACAGCGCCACGGCGATCGGTTCGGTGCACCCGATGGCGGGGACCACCTCCCGGTTGATGAGGTCTATGATTTGGTTGCGTTCGGCTTGAGATAGCATGATCGGCAAATTTCTTGAATCGCAAATATACGAAAAAAACACTATTTTTGCCCTATCCGAAAGCATTACAATGATGGAAAATCCGAAAAACCGCAAATGGAAAGTCCTCACGAGCGAATATCTCGCCCGCAAACCGTGGTTCACCGTGCGCCACGAAAGCCTCGAACTGCCCGACGGACGCCGCATTCCGGATTACTATGTGTTCGAATATCCCGACTGGATCAACGTCACGGCCGTCACCCGCGACGGACGGTTCGTGCTGATCGACCAGTACCGCCACGGGCTGGGCGAAACCTCGTATGAAATTCCGGCCGGCGTCACCGAGCCGTCGGACGCCTCGCCGCTCGACGCCGCGCAGCGCGAACTGATGGAAGAGACGGGCTACGGCGGCGGCCAGTGGCGTCTGCTGACGACCCTCTCGGCCAACCCCGCCACACAGAACAACCTCACCTACTGCTACCTCGCCACGGGCGTCGAACCGCTCGGCGAACAGCGTCTCGACCCGACGGAGGACCTGCGCGTGCACCTCTTGACGCGCGAAGAGGTGCTGGAGCTGCTCCGCACCGACCGTATCCGGCAGGCTCTGATGGCCGCGCCGCTGTGGCGTTATTTCGGAGAAGGCAATGAGTAGCCGCCAGCCCCGGATTCGGGCGTCGGGCCGCACCCGACGCATCGGATAGCCGGCCTTCAGGCGGTCGACGTCCGAAGCGCGGAGACAAGCCCCGGCCGGTCCATCGGCGACACGAAAAAGGGCGGCCCTTTCGCAGGGTCGCCCTTCCCGCCGGCCGGAAGGCCTATTTGCCGACGGTCTGCGCCAACGCCACGAACCAGCGCGCCGGCTCCAGCCCGAGGGCCGCCAGCAGTTCCGCCTCGGGAACGCTGCCGCGCGTGATCGAGCGCAGGCCGTGCCCCGCCGTGTAGAGGTTGACATTCTCGGCATAGCCCGCGGCATCCTGCCCGCAGAGGTAGCGGACGTGCTCCGCCGGGATATTCCGGTCCTCGTATACCGTCCGGTCCGCCAGATAAACCAGATTCAGCGGCGCGGCGAAGACGAAGTCCTGCATCCCGGTCAGTTTGCGGCGGTCGCCCTCCAGCACGCGCACCAGCTTATGCGTCCGGGCGTCGTAGCGATAGACGCCCTCGGCGAAAAACGCATAGACACGCACCGGATAGAGCGCCAGCGCCGAAGGAGCCGTCAGGCGGTCCGTGCCGGGGCGGTTGATGCCGGCGGCGGCCCACACCACGCCCGAAAGCTCTTCGAGCGTCAGCGGCGCGGCCGCATATTCGCGCCACGAGCGGCGGTTGGCCAGCGCCTCGTTCACACTCGTCCCACCCACGGTGTCGGGGGCCGCGAGAACGATCTCCGGGCCGTGTTTCACTTCGGTTTTCGTCGCCGCGGCCTTCGGGCCGACGGACTTCCGCAGCATGCCGCCATCAGCAGCGCCGCACAGGCAATCAGTTTCGTTTTCATCTTTCCCAAAATTTAGTTGTATCGCAGCGAATATAGAAAAAAATTCCGGTCCGCACCCGTTTTTCCAGCACGAACTCACTTCCGGACATTCAGTCGAAATCCGCCTCTGCGACCGAACCGAGCACGGCAGCGATCTCCTCGCCGTAGCGTTCGGCTCTGCGGGAACCGAATCCCGCGATCGAAAGCAGGTCGGCAGGCGAGGCGGCTCCGCTCCGGGCCACGTTGAGCAGGTCGCGGTTCGAGGCGATGACAAAGGGCTTGCAGCCCATTTCGGCCGCACGCCGGTCGCGCCACACGCGGAGCGCCTCGAAGCGTTCGCACTCCCCGGGCGTGAGTTCCGCCCCCGCGGGGAGGTGCCTGCCGGCCAGCGCGGCGCGCATCGCGGGTTCGTCGGCGGTCTCCTCGTTGAAAATGACAAGCAGCATCCACGCACTGCGGCTGCGCAGGCATCCGCAGTGCAGACGCGGCACGCGGACGGCCGAAAGGAATTCGTTCACCGTCCGCTCGTCGTGTTCCCGGAAAGCCGGGTCGACGCGGATTTCAAAAGTTTTGATCCTCATAATCTGTCGTTTAAAGTTGCGGGGCAAATATAAGCCAAAGAGCCGTAATCTGCAACAGAAGGTCCGAGGCACGGGATTTTTGATTATCTTTGCCCGTAAGTCAACACCCAACGCCATGAAACCGGAAACCGTCTGCACCGTCGTCTTCTCGCCGACGGGCACTTCGAAAAAAATCGCCGAGACCGTAGCCCGGAGCATCGCCTCCGACGCCGGGACCGAAGCCGCCGCCCTGAAAACCATCGACCTGACGCACGCCGCGGCACACTCCGCCGCACTGTCGGCCGGCGCCGTGGCGGTTATCGCCGCCCCCGTCTACGGGGGACATGTGGCCCCGACGGCCGCAAAAAGACTGGAAACGCTCCGCGGCTCGGGAACGCCCGCCGTGGTGATCGCGGTCTACGGCAACCGGGCCTTCGAAAAGGCCGCCGCGGAGCTGGCCGCGCTCGCCGCCCGGCAGGGATTCGTCCCCGTGGCCGCAGCAGCATTCGTCGGCGAGCACTCGTACAGCACCCCCGAAACCCCCGTCGCCGCAGGACGCCCCGACGCGCAGGACCTCGCCCGGGCCGCGGAGTTCGGCGCCGCGGTGCGCAAAAAACTCGCGGCGGGAACGCCTGCCCCGGTCGACGCCGCAAAACTGAAGGACGTGCACACGCCGCTCGTGCCGATGCTGCGCTTCATCCGTTTCGTCGTGGGCTACCGCCGCCGGCAGAAGAAAAACCCGGTCGTCTACCTGCCCGCATGCGATGCCGACCGCTGCACCCATTGCGGCCGCTGCGCCGCAATCTGCCCGACGCAGGCCGTCGCGCGGGGCGACGAGGCGCACACCGACCCTGCGCGCTGTATCCGCTGCTGCGCCTGCGTCAAGGGATGTCCGGTCGGAGCACGGAGTTTCCACACCCCCTTCGCCGCAGCCCTCGCACGCAGCTTCACCCGGCGCAAACAACCTGTAACGATCTTATAATCATGGTCGAGCGTCTCGCATCTCCGGCTGCGCACGAACTCGACGCACTTACCGATCTGTGGGAGAGGTCGGTACGCGTCACGCACGACTTTCTGGCTCCGGAGGACATCCCCTTTTTCCGCCGCATGGTGCGCCAGGAGGCGCTTCCGGCTGCGGAAATCTATGTCATAAGGGATTCCGGAAACGGATTCGCAGCCTTTGCGGGCATCGGAGCCGACCGGCTCGAAATGCTGTTTGTCGCGCCCTCCGCGCGCGGAAAAGGCCTGGGGCGCGAACTCGTGGAGCACGTCGCGGTCCATTGCGGAGTGCGACGCGTGGATGTGAACGAACAGAACGCGCAGGCCGCGGGATTCTACGCACGGATGGGTTTCCGCATCGTCTCGCGCGACGCCCTGGACCCGTCGGGTCGTCCCTACCCCATTCTCCACCTCGAACGCTGACAAACGACGGGCCACCTCTCGGCCGCCCGTTCCGCCCGTTCCGCATACCCGCTGACCGCCAGCGGCCCGACGCCCACTGCGGCCGTCGCAAAAAAAGGAGAACCCGTTCAACGGATTCTCCCTCCCCATTATAGAATGGCCGCAGGCTATCTGACCTCGATCTGGCGGGCCGCAACGGCGGCTTCCGTCTCTTTCTTCTTGGGAATCTCGATGGTCATCACGCCGTTCTCGACCTTGGCCGCGATCTTCTCGCGCACGACGTTGTCGGGCAACAGCAGGCTCTGCTGGAATTTCGTGTAGGAAAACTCGCGGCGCAGATACGTGCCCTTCTTCTTGTCCTCCTCCTTCTGCTCTGCCTTTTTCTCCATCGTGACGATCAGCTCGTTATCCTCGTTGATATGCACCTTGAAATCCTCCTTGGTCATACCCGGGGCGGCGACTTCCACCTTGTATTCGTTCTCATCCTCGATGATGTTGACAGCCGGAGCCGTGGTGTTGTGGCGTTCGGCAAGCCAGTCGTTGCCCAGAAAATCGTTGAAAATGCTCGGCAGCCAGTTCTGATTACGTCTTACAGGTACCATAGTTTTGTCCTCCTTGGTTTTATTTGGTTTAACATTTCGTTTCATCTCTGCGCCTCTTATGAAGCGCTTTCGTATCCGATACGGTCAAATCCTATGCCAGTTCGGAGAAACTGAAAAAATGTCATAAATTGTCACAAACGCGGCACAAAATTGCCGAAAAGACAGAAAAAATGTCCTGACAGTATGGCGTCTTAAATATTTTCCTATTTTTGCAACATGGACAACGAATTGATTTTCCGGCAGGCACAGTCCTGCGAAACGGACCGCATCATGCAGATCATCCGCCAGGCACAGGCCCGGATGCACGCGGCAGGCAGCCGCCAGTGGCAGGACGGCTATCCCGCCCCGGGACATATCTCGGCAGACATCGGCCGCAACCGCGGCTATGTATTGTGCAAACCCGGCGTGGAAGGCCCGCTTTCAGTGATCGCCTACGGCGCGGTGGTGTTCGACGGCGAACCGGCCTACGACGCCATCGACGGACAATGGCTCACCGACGAGCCGTACGTGCTGGTGCACCGCATAGCGGTCGCCGACGGGGAACGGGGCCGCGGCGTGGCGGCGGAATTCCTGCACCGTGTGGAGACACTCGCACAGGAACGCGGCGTCAAAGCCTTTCGCATCGACACCAACTTCGACAACCAGACCATGCTGCGGCTGCTCGAACGCACGGGATTCACCTATTGCGGGAAAGTCGTCTACCGGAGCGGCGAACGGCTGGCTTACGAAAAACGAATCTGAAAACACTCCGACACAAAAAACAGAACCCGAGGCTCCACTCCCCGGGTTCTTTCATTTCACTGTTCAGCGCGTCACTATCTTCTTGAAGAAATCCTCCAGAGGAACATTGTAATAATCGCACAAATCAGCCAGCGTCGTCAGTGAAATGCTATGCCTTCCGCTTTCGATCCGCCCGATGTTCAGGTCGGTGTCGAACCGGACATTTTCTTGAGTAAGGCCTCTCTCCCGGCGGACTGTTTTCAGCCGATCCACTACTTGTTTCACCAGAATCTCATTACGCCGCTGCCGTTTCATAATGCAAATTTCCGCAATTATGCACTCAATTTTTACTACACACTTGTAGCACAGCGACTAAAACGACACCTTCAAGCGTGTAGTTGCCGGAAGCACAACGAATACAAATCCATTCAAGCCACTTTTCGGCCTTTTTGAAATATGCAAAAATAAAAAAATTGTTGTATAAAGCAGCGAAAACAACCGGAATAGCGGCGAAAAAGCTGATGCCGGGGACCGTTCGTCACAGTTTTCACAACCCGGTCTTCGGATCGCCCCCGTCTTCCGAATGTGCACCGTATGCGCTGCAAATCCGGCCCCGTTCGACTCCCGCAGAGTAGCGGTGAGCGCCGACTGGAAAAGAAAAACGACCTGCATTTCTGCAAGTCGTTGATTTTTAAGTGGTACCACCAGGAATCGAACCGGGGACACAAGGATTTTCAGTACAAACCATTGAAAATCACAACAGTTACACCGTCTGTATCTTAAGATTCATTTCCAATTTATCCACCTATTTTGGGTAAGACACAGGGAAAAACAAGACGTTGGGTTAAACAAAATTCATTACATATTTGTACACCTATCTCTCTTATCATTATAAGATTTAGGTGTTCAATTCAAAAGAGGTTATTAAGGTATGAACAGACATAGTTTTTCAAAGTCAAGCCCCCATTTCTGTTGCTCCATAAAAGAGCATCCCAACAGACCGTGAATCTGTATGCCCGATTCTTCCTCCACTTTTCCAAAAGCCGAGGATAAATCCATCACCGAGAAATCTGCTTTGTACTCCCGTTCTTCCAGAGAGAAAGTCAATTTAACAACATCTGTGGTCTGGAGTGTTCCATCTATCCCGAATTGCTGCTGTTGGGCTGTTCCTCCCGAAAGTTGGAAGAACTCAGCCACTCTTTTATCAAGGACATTGATGTTACTCCCCGTATCAAGCAAAAAGCACAGGTTCTTGGCCTGTGCTTTTACTATGAGGAGAGGGTAAACCTACTTGGATTAGACTCTGTTGGAGTAGAATTTTATTATTTTCGTTCAATCTCATCTATTTCATCTGTACTAAATTCAATTTCAATGACTTTTGATTTTAGAGGCGATATACTATTATCATAACCTGCAACTCTTATCACTCCATAAGTATTGAACTGGTTTTTCATATTCTGCAATGCTGTTTTTAAATCCATAGATAAAACATGCAAAACAGTAACCCCAGTTTGGTATTTCTCATAAGATTTAGTATCAGGCATAAAACTCACCCCAACAGCATGGCGTTGCATTTCTACAAGATTGAAAATCCTCTCAATCGACGGGTGCTCGTTATTCTGCATATTATGATTATTGTATCGTTTTAATTGATGAATAATATTCACTCCACGAACTATTTTTTTATATGCTTCAAGACTCTGAGAGGGGACATACAATACAAAATTCTTACATCTGAAATCATTTAATATCGGAGGAATAGAGGGATAACAATAAATATTCGCCAAGTTTATGCAATAATACATATCAATCATCTCCACACTTGCGGGAATTTCAATGGAAGTTAAAGCTTCACAATCACAGAACACACCTTCGACCATATATTTTAATTGCGATCCCTTTTCGAAAGTCACACTTCTCAAAGAGGAGCAATTATAAATATACAGCCTTTAATCATCTCCACACTTGCAGGAATTTCAATGGAAGTTAAAGCTTCACAATTACAGAACATACCATCATAACTACTATACAAGCCACCGAATATATATTTTAATTGCGATCCCTTTTCGAAAGTCACACTTCTCAAAAGGAGCAATTCGAGAATAGATCTTCAAGTCGAGTTACCCTTTTGGGTATATTAATACTAGTCAAACTCACGCAAGAACCAAATGCCTGCCTCCCAATTTCAGTGACTTCTTTGGGTATATTAATACTCATCAGACTGCTACATCTTCTAAATGCACTATCCCCAATTTCAGTAACCTTGTCCGGTATATCTATATTTTTCAAACTACTGGTTTACAACCGATTTTTACTCAATATTTTATAGATAATAAGTCTAAATAGTTGTTATTTTTAATTGCACATTCTTAAGATTTAACGCTTTTATTGATTATTAACTCAAAAAGGACATCAACTTGGGTCGTTTCTTCTCTTTTCCTTGCTATTCGTTTCCGATATTCCACTTTTGTTTTGGTCTATCTCATATGTACTGCAAAGGTATTGATTTTTGTTTGATATTGCTCCTTGCTTGCTCCTTGTCGTAGATTAATTTTCACACAGGAATTTTTTGTTCTCTTTCTATAGGGGCTTGAAACAATCCATTTATTGGAAACAATTAAAGACGGAGCTGGTTTGCCCCAGTGCTTTTAAGAAACAGGGCAATTATTTTATCTCCACAAAGGCTCTTGTTCCCAATTATGAGGAAAGCCTAATAAACGAGTTCTTACTGATGGGTATTTCGATAAAAGCTGCTTGAAATCTGCAACAAAAGTGTTGCCCATAGAAATGGAGTTAAGCCAATACACCACATAGCAGAGTTGCGGATAAAGTGTTTGTTCACGGAACGAGAAATCCGTAATCCATGTGTTTGGCATACGCATAGGCATCATTGGCTTGACAGGAAAGACCCGATTTGACAGTCTTGAATGATGGGCGCAGCAATTACGAAGTACGGGTCTGGGTACGGATTAAAAGGCTAAGTGATTATTTCCAGTCATTTATCCTTTTTAATTATCTAAGTCTATTTATATATTTTATATATTTTAGAAACATATTTTTCCGTAAAGTTATGTACCTTTGTCGGCAAATAAAGATATTCTCGTCAAACAAATATAAAATAATATAAACATGGAAAAAACAGAAAAAAACAAATCGTAGTTTTCAAATCTTTAGCATTTTCATCTTGGTATTTTCATTGTTCCATAAATCAGCGACAAAAGATAGCAAATCCTCCTTTAGTTTTGCTGATTTTCTCAAATTGTCTCAGCTTTTCATTGTTCCATTGTTAATAACAGAAATACAGTTAAGGTCAATAATAAGAGTGTTTATCGCATGATGAGTGTGTTTAAGGTTCAAGGCATTAGCTCTTTGTAATGACTTTGACAATAAAGAATTTCATTGATACCTAAAATAAATAGGGTAAACTGACCCAAAGACTTGGAGTCCCTATGCTGAAAGATTATTCAGGGCCAGTCATATCATTGACAGTGAGATTTGCTGCG